>CENY01046043.1_pt1 | contig 28669 bp, 25 predicted proteins | sample 356181 | NCBI WGS metagenome assembly CENY01 (sample SAMEA2619840, study PRJEB7988) | marine metagenome | isolation source: saline water (ENVO:00002010), including
AGTAGGAACTGGATTGAATTCCCCAGAGGGTTTTAGTGAAATGGTAGCTACAAGAGTTTCTGAAAAAACAAATTTACCATTTATTACGGCTCCAAATAAATTTGAATCAATTGCATCTCATGATTCGGCTGTTTCTATGTCAAGTGTATTAAAAACATTGGCATCTTCTTTGAATAAAATAGGAAATGATTTAAGGTGGTTAAGTAGTGGTCCTAGATCAGGTATTGGTGAAATAATTTTACCAACCAATGAACCTGGTTCATCAATTATGCCAGGAAAAATTAATCCTACTCAAGTTGAGGCATTATCAATGATTATCGCAAAAGTTATTGGTAATGATGTAAGTATAACGTTTTCAGGAGCATCTGGAAATTTCGAATTAAATGTTTATAGACCAATTTTAGCATATAGTTTGATTGAGTCTGTAATTTTATTAAGTGATGGATGTAATTCATTTAGAAAAAATTGTGTTGAAGGTATCATTCCAAATAAAGAAAAAATCAAATCAAATTTAGATAATTCATTAATGCTTGTAACTGCTTTAGCTCCTTATATTGGTTATGATAAATCTGCACAGGTTGCTAAATACGCGTATGATAAAAAATTAACTTTAAGAGATTCAGTTATAGAATTAAACTATATGTCGGGAGAAGACTTCGATAAAAAAGTAAATCCTGAAAAAATGATTAATCCTTATAAATTAAAATAAATCTCATATAAATTTTTATGATGTCAAGACCATCCAAAAATTTTTCAGTATTAAGAAAAATATTTTTTAATACTTTAATTATTTTTTTTACTGTGGTTTTGTTATCAGCATTTTACATTAATTACTTATCTAGAGACTTACCCTCATTGCAACAATTAGAAAATTTTGATCCAGATGAGGCAACTGAAATTTTATCCGCAGATGGTGTCCTATTAAAAGAATTATATACTCAACGAAGAATGAGAATTGATTTAGAAGAAATCCCTCAATTTTTAATCGATGGTGCAATTGCATCAGAGGATAGAAGGTTTTACCAACATTGGGGAATTTCAATGAGAGATGTGCTAAGAGCAATAATAATTAATTCAATTCCACCACCAAGTTTTAGACAGGGGTTTAGCTCAATTACACAACAACTTGCACGAAATCTTTATGATTCAATTGGTTTTAAAAAAACTATTTCAAGAAAAATTAAAGAAATGATTACAGCTGTTCAAATTGAGAGAACTTATACAAAAGATGAAATAATTGAGATGTACTTAAATTCAATTCATTTTGGACATGGTACTTTTGGAGTTCAGGTTGCTGCAAAACGTTTTTTTAAGAAAGATGCCGTTGATTTAAACCTTGATGAATGTGCTCTTTTAATTGGTGTTCTACCTAGACCAGCTACATATAGTCCTATAAATAATCCAGAAATTGCTTTAAGAAGAAGAAATGTTGTTTTAAAACTAATGCTGGATCAGAAATTTATTTTAGAATCTCAATATTTAGAAGCGAGAGCTATGCCATTGGATGTTACTCCTAATCGTGATGATATTGGAAAAGCACCTTATTTCACAGAATATGTAAGAAGATTACTCGAAATTGAAGATGAAGAATTAGGTTTGGATATTTATAGAGATGGTTTAACAATATATACTACAATTGATAGTAGGCTTCAAAATATTGCAGAAGAATCTGTTATGAGTGTTATAGAGGATAATCAAAATAAACTCAATTCAAGATTATTCAATGATAGAGAAGAATTTGAAGAATTAGCTTATTTAGGTATTTATCCTGAAGATTCCGTAAAAATAATGATGAAAGGCGAAAAAACTCTATATAAAGATTTAAGAGACAAACTATTGGTTCAAACTGCCTTTGTTGCAATTGATCCAAAAACTGGTCATATAAAAGCCATGATAGGAGGTAGGCCTGATTACCATGATCAATATAATAGAGCTACTCAAGCTAAAAGACAACCTGGCTCAGTTTTTAAACCTTTTGTTTATACTTCTGTATTGGATAATGGTTATCCTGTAACTTATCAATTATTAAATCAGCCTGTTGTTTTAAATATTCAGAATTCTGACGGTAAATGGGAAAAATGGATGCCAAGTAATTATGATGGTTCCACTGGAGGATTAACAACCTTAAGAGATGGATTAAAAAAATCAATGAATTTAATTTCAGTTAGAATGGTGCAAGAACTTGTCCCAGCAGAAGTAGTAGCAAGTATGGCTGAAAGAATGAATTTAACTACATCAATTCGAGCTGTTGATGCAATTGCCTTAGGAACATCAGAAGTATATCCCTTAGAAATTACCTCAGCATATGCAACATATTCGAATAATGGGGTTTGGTGCAAGCCCATTGCTATAAATAGAATAGTTGATAGGTTTGGTGCTACTATTAAGGAATATTCTCCTAGAAGAGAAGAAGTTCTTAGTGAAGAAACAGCCTATTTAGTTACTGATTTATTGCAATCAGTTGTAGATAATGGAACCGGGGGAAGTGCTAGGTGGAAATATAAATTTACTCATCCAGCTGGTGGTAAAACTGGAACTACTCAAAATTGGACAGATGCATGGTTTGTTGGATTTTCGCCAAAAATTGCAGCTGGTGTTTGGTTTGGAGTAGATGATCCAAAAGTTAGTTTAGGAGTTAATCAGTCGGGTTCAAGAGCTGCATTGCCAGTTTGGGCAAAATTTATGAAAGCTGCTCATGATAGTATGGGCTGGAAGCCAGAAAAGTTTATAAAACCTGATGGTATATCAACTCAAAAAATATGTAGAATTTCTAAACTCTTACCAATTAGAAATTGTCCAGTTGAAAATGAAATTTTTATCACAAAATATTCTCCATCACAAAAATGTAAAGTTCATACAGATGGATCTTCAAGAAGAGATAGAAATTAATTTATTTATCTAAATTTTTAGAAAAAAAATTTTCTTTTGACATTAAGTAAATAAGTATTAAACCAATTATTCCCAAAACAATATTTGGAAGCCACATGGCTAATCCACCATGAATTATATTTCTATCAGCCATTTCTTCGCCTCCAATTAAAAATAAGTAGTACAGTAAAATAAAAATAAAACTAAAAACTATAGCAATGAAAAAACCACCCTTTTTATTAATTATACCTAGTGGTGCTCCAATTAAAATAAAAATTATGCACGCGATTGGAAGAGAAAATTTTTTATGAATTTCAACTAAATATTTATTTTTATTTTTTTCATAACCTTTTATCATTTGTATGTCTGCAAGCAATCTTTGAAAAAATGCTTTTTGATTATCGTCATTATTATTTTCTTCAGCAATTTTTCTAATAATTCCAAGATTTATATTATTTTCTTTTGAAATTAATTGAATAATTTGATTATAATCTTCTATTGTTTTAAAGTTTGAAGAGTCAATTTTTATAAGATATTTTTGAATTCTATTTCTAATTGATTGGATTCTCTTATTAAAAATATCTATCTTACTATTTAACATTTTCACATTCATTTCTCTATCTGATCTTAAGTTTTTATTATTTTTTGTTTTTGTAAAGTCTTCTAGGGAAATAATTATTTGGTGTTTTTCAAAAATTATTCTTCTATAATTTTCTAAAATTTTAGTATCAACTTCATGAATTTCACCATCGTATAGACTTACTAGAATGTAATTTCCTATTGTTTCAAATTCTCCTTCTTTAGCTCTAATTGTAGTTTGACTTTTAGTTTGATTTTTTGCATAAATATGAATGTTTTGGTATTTACTTCCTTTTTTTCCTTTTATTATAAAACTATATTTTGGTAAATCATCTATAAAATACCCAACGTCAATATTTAAATCCGGTTTTTTTTTGTATATATCTCTTGCTAACATTCTAGCTTTAAAATTCATTTCTGGGAGAACAAAATTATTAAAACCAATTAATGGAATTGCAATTAATATTGAAAAAATTATACCTGGAAATAAAATTCTTATAAAACTTATGCCTGATGATTTAAGAGCTGTTAATTCATTGTCTTCAGCAAATCTACCATATGACATTAATGTTGCTATTAATATTGCCATAGGAGTTGCTAAGGCTAATATCCATCCTAAATTCATAAATAGATATTCAAAAATTATATTTAATGAAATTCCTTTTCCTAAAAATCTATCAACTGCTCTGAGTAAAAAGTTAGTAAATAAAAGAAATACAACAATTAATAATGAATAAAAAAAAGGTGCAAAGTGTTCTTTGAGAATATATTTTTCTAGTAATTTCATAAAATCTAAGAAAGGAAGGGTGAGGGACGGGGCTCGAACCCGCGACGACCGGTACCACAAACCGGGGCTCTACCAACTGAGCTACCCCCACCATTTTTTTTAAAAAATCTTTTATGATTTTAAATAGTTTCATACTATTTAAAAAGATTTTTAATTGTCCAATAATTCTATATCATGGGAATCAAGATGCCATTCTCTTTCAGTATTATCTAAAACTTTTAGTTTAACTGGTTGTTCTTGAATTTCAATCAGTTTGACAATGTCACCTTTTAAAAGTTCCCAACCCCAAGAAGATCGCTTATTTCTAATAAGTTTTAATTTTGTTCCAATATTTAAATCATGAATTCTTATTTTACCTCCCATTTTTTTCTAAAACCTTTCTGGATTATAAACAAATTTAATAATGTTTGAAAAAAATGAATAGAAGAAAGGATATTTATTTAAATGAACAATTAATAGTATGATCATTTATTAATCCAGCAGCTTGCATAAATGAATATGTGATGGTTGGACCAAAAAATTGAAAACCTCTTTTTTTTAAATCTTTTGAAATTGTTCTTGAAAGTTTTGATTCGCACGGAATGTCTATAGATTTTTTCCATGTATTTATTATGGGGTAATTATTGGTAAAATCCCATATGTAATTACTAAAAGAATCAAATTCATTTTGAACTTCAAGAAATCTTTTTGCATTATTAATTGAGCTTTGAATTTTTAATCTATTACGGATTATTTTTGAATTATTTAATAGCTGATCGATTTTCTTTTCATTAAAAAAAGCCACTTTTTTTGGAATAAAATTTTCAAAAGCAATTTTAAAATCTTCTCTTTTTTGAAGAATTATATACCAATTTAGACCTGCTTGAAATAATTCTAAAATCATTAATTCAAAAAGCTCATTATCATTTTTAACTGGTTTTCCCCATTCATTATCATGATATTTTAAATATATAGGTTTAGATAATGGTACCCAATCACATCTATTGGGAATTATATTATTTAATTTTGACATGAGTTTAGATTTCAACAATTAAACTAATTGAATGAATAGTTTTGTCTATTGATTCTATGGTACCAGATGGCATATAACTATCAGTTGTAAATAATTCCCAATTAGTATTATTTGTTGAAAAATTAATTATCAAATCATTTTTGAAATTCAAAGAAAATCCACTTGAAATACTATTTTGTTTTTTTGAATTATCAAATTTATAAAACGATGGAATTGTTGAGTGTCCTAAAATTAAACTGGCCTTAAAATTATTAAATTTAAATTCATATGACATTCCTAAATTAAGTTGTAATGTAGATTGGTAATTATTACTTATAGCAAGATTTTCTTCTATATAATTGTTTTCTGATTTAGATTTGTCTTTCAACCTAATATTGGACCAGTTTTGAATTTTGATTGAACTAGAAAATAATAAGGATTTCATTTTAAAAGAAATTCCATAATCTAAATTATACGGTGCTTTTACTATGTAATTATAATTGCCTACTAATGTTGTATCAGAAAATGAATTATCATCAAAAGTTAAGATTTCTTTAGAAATATGTTTTTCATTTACATCATAATTAAAAGGTAGGTTAATACTAAATCCTGTATTCAGATGTGAAGTTAATTTAGTTAAAAACCCAAAGGTAATTTTATTGCCTCGAGCTCGTAATTCTAGTGATTGGTTTAGTGAATATGATAAAAAATCAGCAGGAAATATATTAAAATTATCATTCAAATCATTTTGATCGAATTGAAACGAATAATTTTCTTGATTATTTATAGAGTTTATAGATAATCCAAAAGATGTTTTTTTAGATATTAGAATTCCAAATCCAAATGAGATCTGACTTATTTTCCCAGTTGATGAAATTTTTTCTTCTCTGAAAACATTTTGATTGAAAAAATAATTTTCTTCCTCATTGCTAATTATTATTGGAAAGAAAAGATTATTATCATTATTACTAAAACCAGAAAAATTTGATTTATAATTATAATCTCCAATATTATTGAATGCAAATGCAAATACTAAACTTCCTCTTGTAGTAGGTACTGAGTATGTCCCTCCTAAACTATTTAAATAATTATCATTTATTGAGTTGTTAAATGTATTATTTAAAAAATTTGTATTATTTTTAAAGTAATTATTGTTGAATTCAATACTTAGTGTTGATTTTTTTATTGAAGACAATCCAGCAGGATTCCAGTAAATTGAAGAATAGTCATTACTTAATCCAGAATATGCACTTCCAAGTCCTATTGCATAGGTACCAAAACCTTTTTCATTTTCAAAAAGTCTTATAGCATCTGAGGAAGTTTGTGATTGAAGTATGGTAAAATATGTAAAACAGCAAAAATAAAATATTTTTAAAAATCTATTAAATATACTTGAAAAGAGAAAATAAATGGGATTATCTTCTTCTGCTAACACGTTTTGTGGAGGATTTTGAAGAACTAGAAGAAGAGGATTGTGCATTGCTCCTTGGTGAACTATAAGAATCTCTTGAACTTGGGAAATTATCTCTACTTCTGATTACATTGGGTCTTTTAGGTATATGTTTTGAATTAACTGTTTCAAACGTTCCATTTTTTTTTCTATTCTTTTTTTCTTGTTTAGTTTTTGTCATTGAGGGGTTAGAAAATCGTATTGTTTTAAGATTTGATGATTGATTATTTTCTGAAATGAATTTTGAGCGTTTATACCATTTTCTTGATTCAAAATTATTTATGCTTTGGTTATTAGAATAAACTGGTTTCATGTTATACTTTAGTGGATGGTAAAAAGTATTTTCATAACCTATCACATAAGGGGAGTAAAAACCATATCCACTTCCTAAATAATAGCTATTTCGGTCCCAATATGAAAGATCATTATAAGAATACCAAAATGGATAATGATAAGATTGTCTAAGTCCAAAAAAATTATTTCTCGTTCTGTTAAATTTATTCAGATCATAAGAGAAAAGTGAATTATCATAAATTATTTCACTTTGATAGTCTAAATAGTCATCTTCATTGTAAAAATTTAAATCATTATCATTTAAAGTATAATCAGATGAATGAAACCATTTTAATTGAGTGTAACACCCTTGGTTTAATAGAACAACTAAGATAAAAACAAATGTACTAAGAAATCTTTTCATTTGGTAAATTTTAAGTAGAAAATTATTATTTTTCAAGACCTATTGGAGATATTATTGAAATTTCATTTAATATATTTTTTTCTTTTTATTTTTTCAACCCACCTTTTTTCTCAATTTGAAAGAAGAAAGATGCAAGCTATGTACATTAAAAATAATACAATTAAAGTAGATGGTTTTTTAAACGATATTCATTGGGAAAATGTTGATTTTTCAAAAGGGTTTTTCCAGAAAAACCCTAATAATGGGGAGCCCTCAACTGAAAAAACGGAAGTGGGTATACTCTATGATGATAAAAATATTTACATCGGAGTAAAGTGTTTTTATAGAGATATTAAAAATATATATGCTCATCAAAAGAAAAGAGATGCTGCTCTTTTTTCAGATGATCTTTTTTTAATTATAATTGATACTTATCGTGATGGTAGAACAGGTTATATGTTTGAAACAAATGCAAATGCTTTGTTAGGTGATGGTTTGTTAGGTGCAGGTGGGGCTTGGAATATAGAAAAATCATGGGACGGTATTTGGGATGTTAAAACAAGCAAAAATGAAGAAGGTTGGTATGCTGAGTTTCAAATTCCTTTATCCACACTCAATTATGATATTCAAAATGATAAATGGGGAATAAATTTTGCACGAAAAATTACATACCTCAATGAATGGACTACTTGGCAAAAATTAAAAAATAATCAAATGACTTTTCAATCAAGATACGCTGGAATTCTTGATGGATTATCAAATTTAAAAAAAAACAATTCTTACGAAATTAAACCTTATCTTAATTTTAAAGCTTTGTCTTCTGAAGAAACAAATAAAAAATCAATTAGTGATTTTGGTTTTGATTTTACTACAAATATTATTTCTGGAGTTAAAGGTTCTTTAACATATAATACTGATTTTGCAGAAGCTGAAGTTGATCAAAGAAAAGTAAATATTACTAGATTCCCTTTAAGGTTTCCTGAAAAAAGAAGTTTTTTTTTGGAAGGTTCATCAGTCTATAATTTTGCAAATGGTAGAAGTAATCAATTTCCATTTTTTAGTAGAAGTATTGGTTTGTCTGATGGAGTGCAAATTCCAATTGAATTTGGAGGTAGAATTTCAGGTCAAATAAATGATAATGAAATTGGTATTGTAACTGCTAAAACAGGATCTACATCTGAAACTCCCATGGAAGATTTTATTGTAGCAAGATTAAAAAAAACTATATTTGAAGAATCATATTTTGGTTTGATTCATACTTCAAGAAAAGCTTATTCAGATAGTATTTATAAAGATCAAAAACTGATTGGATTTGACCTACAGCTTTTTACATCAAAGTTTAAGGAAAATAAAAATTTTTCTTTTGAATCTTTTTTTATTACGCATGATAATTTGAAATCTAATTTTAATTCTTCATTAACTGATTTGTCTTCAAGGGGGTTTAGAATTTCATACCCAAATGATATTTGGAGAATTAGCACTTCATATAGAGAATTTGGTAAAGATTATAATCCCTCAGTAGGATTTATTACAAGAAATGGAATTAAGAGAGTTAATCCTCAAATCAAATTTAGACCAAGACCAAATTCAAAAATTATTCGTCAAGGTGGCATGGGTTTGTGGTATGAATATTTAGTAAATGATAAAAATATTTTTTTAAGAGAAAAATACAGATTTACTATTTTAGAAATGGATTTTGAAACTGGAGATAAAATAGAAATTCAATATGAAAACTGGAGAGAATATTTAGATGAAAGTTTTGAAATTATAGATGGAAATATTATTGATGTTGGTACATACTCCAACAATCAATTCGTAATAAAATTAAATACTGCTGGACAAAGAAAAGTTTCAGCCTGGAATACATTTTCAAATGGTGGTTTTTGGAATGGTAATAAACTTACCCTAACGTCAAAAATTGGGTTTAAATTTTTTCCAGGTTTTGATATTGGAACATCTATTGAATACAATTCGATTAAACTAAAAGATGGTGACTTTAATACGAAAGTATTTGCAGCAGAGCTAGGTTTGTTTCCAACAACTAAATTAGCTTTATTAACCAATATTCAATATGATGATATATCAGAAATATTTAGTTTGTATCAAAAAATTAGATACACAATTAAAAATGGAAGTGATTTATATCTAGTTATTAATTATAACCAATTAAGAGTAGATGAAAATTGGGATAGAACAAGTTTTGTAAATTATTCAAGAGATAATTCAATTAAGATTAATTATTCTTATAGGTTTTAATTTTCATTCCAGAGCTTTTTATTGTTTTATATGAAGTTTCACCACGTAAAATAATTAAAGCTTCAACATCATCCATAGATTCAATTAATTCTATACCTTTATTGATGTCTAAAATCATTAATGAAGTAGATAATGCATCTGCATCAATACATTTTGGGGCAAGGACTGTAACCGAGGCAGCATTATTAATTGAAGGATAGCCATTTCGGGGGTCTATAGTGTGGGAATATATCTTTTTATTAATCATACTAAATTGACGATAATCACCTGAAGTTGCCATTGAGCGATTATTTAATTCAATTATATAATCATAACTATTTTGATTTTTAGAATTTAAATTGGGAGTTTCAATCCCATAACTCCAAATTTTACCAAATTTATTTTTACCTTTTGCTCGTATCTCACCTCCTACTTCAACCATGATATCTTTCATATTATGTCTCTCTAAAAATTCAAATACTAAATCGACTCCATATCCCTTGGCAATTGCATTAACATCTATTTCAACATTTTCATTGTATTTAATAAGTATATTATTATCAATTGTGATATTGTTTGAACCAATAAAACTCAATTTATCTTGAATTAAAGTTTTTTCTGGAATTTTTGTTATTTTGCCATTACCAAAAGGTCCAAATCCCCATATAGATAATAAAGGAAAAATTGTAATATCAAATGCGCCAGACGTTATTTTTGTCCAAAATTTTGATCTGTTAATTACATATTGAAATTCATTTGAAATTTTTAAATTATTTTTTGATTTGTTAAAAATTGAAATCTCACTTTTTGAATCATATGTTGACATCTGATTATTCAATTTTTGAAAAATTGAATCAATGGATGATTTTGAAATAGATTTATTTTTAGTATTGTTAAATTTAATTTGATAATTGGTTCCCATGGCACTGCCATTAATAATTTGATAATTTTTGTTTGAATTACAACTTATATTTAATAGGGCTATGAAGATAACTAATTGGATGTTTTTCATAAGTGAAATTTAAAATTAATTTTAGGAAAATTTAACATGGAAGATTTAAAAAGAAGAGACTTTATAAATAGATCAATTAAAATAATGGGTGGTTTAGCATTTTTTAATTCTAATATCATAGCTTTTAAAAATCAAAAACGATTCTCCTTATCATTAGCACAATGGTCACTTCATAAATCACTTTTTTCAGGTAAAATAGATAACTTAGATTTTGTTAAAATTTCAAAAGAAAAATTTGGTATAAGTGCTGTTGAATATGTGAATATATTTTTTTTCAAAAAGGCAAAAAATAAATCATATTTAAGAGAAATGAAAAATAGATCCGATGATTTTGGAGTTAAAAATTTATTAATAATGTGTGATGATGAAGGAAAAATTGGAGACCCAAATCTTAAAAAAAGAAAAAAAGCAATTGAAAATCATTTTAAATGGGTAGAAGCAGCAAATTTTTTAGGTTGTAAAACAATTAGAGTGAATGCATCAAGTGATGGAAGTTGGGATGAGCAAAAAAAATTAGTTGTTGATGGATTAAGTCGATTAGTCGAATTTGCAAAAGATTATTCTATCAATGTTGTTGTTGAAAATCATGGTGGTCTATCAAGTAATGGTGAATGGTTAAGTCAAGTAATTTCTGATGTTGAAAATGATTTTTGCGGTACATTACCTGATTTTGGAAATTTTAAAATTGAAACTAATAAAAATAATGAAGAAATAATTTATGATAGATATAAAGGTCTTAAAGAATTAATTCCTTTTGCAAAAGCTGTGAGCGCCAAGAGTTATGATTTTGACCATAATGGAAATGAAACCACTATTGACTATTATAAAATGATTGAAATTATTAAAAGTTCACAATATCGAGGATATATTGGGATTGAATATGAAGGTGACAAATTATCAGAATATGATGGAATTTTAGCTACTAAAAATTTACTTCAAAGATTAATTTAATTTATTTATATCCACCCAATTATTTTATATAAAAATAAAGCAAAATATTCGTATATAATCTGAGTACTCACAAAAAGATTTTCTACATTTGGGAAAAAAACAAAAGGGTCAAATTTATTATTTTTTTTTGGAATTCTGAAAATTTGTGAATTATATGGAAAAACATCATAGTCAAGTTTTTCAAAAACTTTAATAGATCTCTTCATATGAATGTTTGATGTAACAAGTGCAATTTTTTTAATATTATGTTTATCCATTATTTTTTTTGAAAACAAAGCATTTTCTCTCGTATTCCTAGATTTTTTTTCAGATAAAATACTATTTTTTTCAACACCAAATTCAATTAAAAAATCTGTCATTCTATCAGATTCACTTTGACTTTCTTGGAAAATATTTCCACTACCACCTGTCATTATTATAAATGGAGCAATATTTTTATTATACAATCTAATACCTGAAATAGATCTAGCAGGCTCACCTCCTAAAACTACAATAGCATCAATTTGATTTAAATCTGATATTTTAAAAGAGCTTACATGTATTGATTTAAATAAAATTCTTTGTATTGGTGTAATACTGGGTAAATAAATAATAATTAGGCCAACAATTAAAAGAGGTTGAAAAAATTTAATTTTTTTATTTCTATAAAAAATGTATGAAATAATTATAAGTAAAATTCCAATTGAAAGAGGATAAATCAACCAAACAAAAATTTTTGATAAAAAATGATAAATTACCAAACTCCAATAAACGGTTTAAATATGACAAGAAAAAGAATAATTAACATTATTATGAAGGGAAATTCATTCATTATTCTAAAATATTTTGATGACTTTCTGTTTGAGTTGTTTTTAAAATCTTTTAAGTGAAATCCTAGCCTAATATGCCATAGAGTAATGAGGAAAACAAAAAAAATTTTTATTATTATCCAAACATAAAATCCTAATACGTTAGCTAAATATAATCCAGTTATCCAAACTAAAACCAATGATGGATTTGCAATTAAATTATATAGTCTTCTTTCCATGATTTTAAATGTATTAGTAATTTCAGGTTTATCAATATTTTCAATATGATAAATAAATAGCCTAGGTAAATATGCCAATGATGCCATCCAAGCAACCATAAACCATATATGAACAACTTTAATCCAATTATAAGTATTGGTTATATTTACTTATTTTGCCATGGATGCAGCAAAAGAGATTATTAAATTAAATTGAATTATTTTTCCTTTTCTTCATCATCATACAACCCATCTTTATAATCATTATGAATCTGGTTTATAGTTTTTAGACTTTGGAAGAAAACAAAAATTGCACCTACTAAAAAACCAAAAATAAATATGATAATGTTTAAACCCATAATCAATTTCTTTTAAATTTGGTTTTTTTTACTGACATACCAGTTAAAAAATACATCCAAATTGTTATTATAAACAATCCTCCTAATTCTCTTCCAACTTCTATTTTTTGATCTTTCATTTGAAATGTATCAAAAAGACGCAACCATTCAATATTCAAGGGTTCTTTCAAAATTAACAAAATTGAAAATAAACTCAAACCTAAAGCAAAAGAGCCAGATACATACCATTTATTTTTTCTAAAATGAAAAAGTAAAGAAAATATTAAAGCTAAAAAATAAATTGTTATCCATAAAAAAGAATCTGGATCATTAAATTGAAGTAATCCACCAATCATAAAAATAAAACAGAATACAAGATTTAATTTCACAATCATAATAAAAATTAATGTTTAATAATTTTTTTTAATAGATTGAAAACTTCTGTGGATTCTATCTCAACTTTATCCTTCTGAAAAATTGAATTACTAATAAAAATTGGAAAATCATCAATGTTTTCAGGAACTCTACCATGAGAACCCTTAATTAAATCAGCATTTAATGGAATGAAATTCATGAGAGTTCTAAATCCTAGTTTTTTCATAATGATTTTTAATATTATTTTTAATTTAACTAGTTTTTTTTTGGGGTCAAGATACATTTCAACAGGATCATAACCTGGCTTTTTGTGGATGTCAACTGTTCGAGCAAAATCAGGAGCCTTTGCGTCGTCATCCCAATAATAATAGGTAAACCAAGAATTTTTATCAGCAATAACAACTAAATCTCCACATCTTTCATGGTTTAAATCATGATGCTTAATTTGATCGTCAGATAATACTTTTTCAACTCCTTTTTGGTTCTGAATTAGAATTTTAATTTTGTTTTTAATTGATTTATCATTTAGATAAATATGAGAGATTTGGTGATCACAAACTGCAAAAGCTTTACTCGCACCAGGATCTAAAAGTTCAAGATTTTGTTCCACTCTTATATTTAAATAACCTTCATTTCTTAGAATTCTATTTAAATGAATTGGGTTGTTAACATTTGTAATTCCATATTCTGATAAAAGAACAATTTGAGATTTTTTTTTCTCATAATATTTAACAAGATTTTCAACAACTTGGTCAATTTCAGTTAAATCTTTAGAAATTTTTGATATATCTTGACCAAATCTTTGAAGATTATAATCTAAATGGGGTAGATATATTAAGGATAATGTAGGGTCATATAACTTATCTGTTAAAATAGAGGCATTTGCTATCCATTCACTTGATTTAATTGAAGTGTTGGGTCCCCAAAAATCAAAAAGTGGAAAAGAACCTAATTTATTTTGAATCTTATCTCTTAAATTTGAAGGAAATGAATATATATCTGGGATTTTTCTTCCATCTGCTAGATAATTTGGTCTTGGTGTTAAACTAAAATCAACACTAGAATACATATTATACCACCAAAACATATTTGAACAGGTGAAATTATTATTTTCTTTTTTTAGAATATCCCATAGTTTTTCTGATTCAACTAATTTATTAGATTGTTTCCAAAATTTTATTTCACACTCATCTTTAAAATACCATCCATTACCAACTATTCCATGAACATTTGGTTTTTTACCAGTTAAATAGTTCGATTGTGATGTGCATGTTACAGCTGGAAAACTAGGCTTTATACGACTAATATTTTTTTTTTCAGAGAATGATTTGATAAATGGTGTATATTCATTTATCAATTTTTTAGTCAATCCAACAATATTGATAACTACTGTTTTATGCATTTATAATTTTAATTTAAGCCACTCAATTTCTCTAATTATTGAGGAGGCTATCTCAGTTTTTAGCGATGAAGGTAAAACTTCCCAAGTATATGTTTCAATTTCAAGATGATCGCATAAAGTTTTATTAGTATTAATATAATTAATAACTTTGAGAATTTGGTCTTGAGTAGAAGATAAATGATCAAATTCCTTTAAAAAAATTGGCACATGAAAATGGGCTCTAAGTTCTTTAAATGATTTTTTGTTTAAAAACAATTCGGGTAAATCCGGATATGTTTTGACTTTATTATTTTTATATTCAGTTACTTGATGTAAATAAACAGGCTCATCAAATTTTTCAAGAGAATCCCAAATTTTTTTCTCATTGTTTTTATTAAAAATAATTTTCAATGCAGAGCTTACTTGAATTTTTCCAATTTTAATTTGATTTGAGTTAAATTTATTAAATGTATCTTTAGGATCTTCATAAGCTAATGAGAAATGGCAAATATCATAACAAATAGTTAAATATTTTTTTATGCAATCTCTAGCTTTTTTATCATTAATGTTAAATTTCGACTTAATTTTTTCTATACCAATAGGATAAAGGTAGTTTTGGTAAAAATTAATCACATCATTAGAGTTTTCAAGTAAACCATCAGGTTCTGGTTCAATATCTAAATGTAAATATTTATTAGTTTTTTTTTCAATTTCATATAGTTGAAATATAATTTTAATCATGTTCTCAGCCCCGATTTTCAGAGCTGTTTTTTTATCATCAATAGTTTTATGCCAATGTTTATAACTGATTGGTGAGGTTGATATGCCACCGGACGTTTTTTCTGGTAATAAATATGCTAATTGATTAAATAATCTGGTTGTATAATTTACTCTATCTTGATTAGTCCAATCTGGCTCATGAACTAGGTCTTTCACTTTGTTCCCATGAAAATTTCCATATGGAAATCCATTCATAGTAAATATATATATATTTTCTTCTTTTAACCAATCTTTAAAATTACTAAGGTTGTTTTCAGAATCAAGTTCTTTACTAGCGAGATTTGATAGTCTAAGTCCTAAACCAAAATTTTTATTTGGACAAACTTGTTTTTTTATTATTGGAACATATTTTTTAATGTTTTTAAAATGAGATTTCCAATCATTTCCAGAATGTATATTTGAACAATAACTAAGATGAAAATTTTTCGATAATTGCATTTTTTTTATTTATTTTACAGAGAGTTTTGTAATTGCATTTCGCATAATTTTCAAATCAATCTTATTAACATCAATTTTAGTTCCAATATTTTTAATTAAAGTAATGGTTAATTTACCACCTAAATGTTCTCTAAATTCTTGAATTCCACCTAATAAGTTGTCTATTTGAACATTTGTTTGAATCGGAATTTTAATGTGAAAACCTATTGCTTCCAAAACATTTAAAATTCTTGTTAAATCTTTTTGATTTAATAATCCAATCATGTTCGAATAAGTTATATCTAGTGCCATTCCGATAGCAACTGCTTCTCCATGTCGTAATTTATAATTTGTTAAATGTTCTAATTTATGAGCGGACCAATGACCAAAATCTAATGGTCTAGATGAACCGTTTTCAAATGGATCACCACCATTAGTAATATGATTCATATGAATTTCAGCACATTTATATATTAAATATGACATTTTGTTTTTATTTCTTTCCGCAAGTAGTTTTGAATTTTTTTCAATGAAGTCAAAAAAAATAGAATCTTTTATTAAGGCAACTTTAATAGCTTCAGCAATTCCAGATATCCAATCTCGTTGATCAAGTGTTTTTAAAAAATTAAAATCATTAATTATTGCATGAGGTGGAGAAAAAGTTCCTAGAAAATTTTTTTTACCAAATTCATTAATACTATTTTTAACACCAACTGCAGCATCATTTTGTGCTAGGACTGTTGTGGGTATTCTAATCAATTTAACTCCTCTATGAGCAATAGTTGAAGCATATCCCACCATATCAATTATAGCACCACCTCCAATGACAATGACAAATGAATGTCTACATATATTTTCATCATTTATTGATTTTAGAATTTTTTCCAAATTATTTTTGTTATTTTTTTCAATTTCACCACCTTTAAATATTAATATTTTCTTTAATTCAATTTTATTTGAAAATTTTGAACAGTAATTTTTGATTTCATACTTAATTTTATCATGCGAATTATATACTCCATTATCTATAACAAATAGAGTTTTTATTTTATTCTTTTTATCATAGCTATTCATTATATCAAAAAAAAGCGAATTTTTTAAAGAAAATAAGTTTTCAGTAAAATAGAGTGTATAATCAAATTTCACATTAAAAGATCGAGATATGTTTGGTAAGGATTTCATTTTAAATTAGGTTACATTAAATATCTTAGATAGAAATATTGATAAAGGTAACAATAATAACATAAAAATTCCAACATGCCAATGGGAGTAGGGTATTGCTATTGCACAATTTAAAATAATTATACTTAAAACACCTGATTTAACTGCTTTTTTAATATTTTTTGGAGAATTTATTATGAATGCTTTTATCAACGGTTGAAAAGTCATTAATGCAAACAAAATTAAAAACATTGATGAAAAATGAATTGATTTAAAATTCGTAATATGTAAAAAATTTAAAATTAATATAACAGTTACATATAAAAATGCTGAAAAAATCAAATTTTTTTTATTATTACCATAAACTTCATCTTTACTAATCAAAGTTAATGCAAAAATAAATATTATTGGTACTATAGTATACTCAATATATTTTAATTCACCCAAAATGGAAATGCCAAGTAAGAGGTTTAATGCTCTGCAAGCCCCCATATTTAAAGGTCCAAGAAATATGTAATTTTTGAGAATTTTGTTATAAGAAATAATTGATAAAAATAAAATTAATGCAATTATACCTGAAATATTATTAACTAAAAAAGATAATATTATTCCAATAAATGTTAAACTTAGTCCAAAAACAAGCGCATTCTTATATGAAATATTACCACTTGGAATTGGACGCTCAGGCCTCTCATTTAAATCAATTTTAAAATCAAAAACATCATTGAGTGTTATACCTCCTCCATATAATAAAATTGATGAAAATATTAACAATATTTGATCAGAGTTTAAATTAAAAAAATTATTAAAAATACCAGCTAATGACATTCCTGCTATAATGTCAGCTGCTGCTGTTGGAAGATTAGCTGGACGACATAATTTCAAATAAGCATTTATTGAATTATTTTGTTTAAATAATTTTATCGACTTCAACTTTAGGTTTTTGTCCGCGTAAAACACTGTTATCATTAAATAGTTTTGTTTGGTCAATTCCAGAAACATTTTTCCAATGTTCTTCTTTCATTTTACCAGATTTACTAAATATCTCAAGCGAGTTTTCATAACATGTTTTTTTTACATCTTTTTCAGAAATCCCCTTTTGTAGCATTAATGAAGCAGTTTTTGGAACTGCCAATGGGTCACTTACACCCCAGTCAGCAGAGCTATCGACTATTATATTATCACTACCATATTTTTTAACTATTTCTGCCATTCTCTCATTTCCCATTTTTGTATGAGGGTATATAGAAAATGCAGCAACAAAACCTTTATCTAAGACATCTTTCACTGTTTCTTCATTATTATGATCAATCACAACTTTTGATGGATCTAATTGATGTTCTAAACAAATTTCCATACTTTTTATTGTTCCAGATTTTTTATCTCTATGAGGAGTATGAATTTGTACTAACATTTCAAATTCAATTGCAAGGTCTAATTGTTTTCTAAAGTATTTTTCCTCGGATTTTGTTTGATCGTCATATCCAATTTCACCAACAGCAACTACATTTTCTTTATGTAAGTAAAGTGGTAATAATTCCATTACTTGTTCAGCTAGTTCTTCATTATTTGCTTCTTTAGAATTTAAACCAATCGTGCAATAATGTTTGATACCAAATTGACTTGCTCTAAAGGGTTCCCATCCAACTAAGCTACTAAAATAATCTTGAAATGATCCAACTTGGGTTCTAGGTTGTCCCAACCAAAATGAAGGTTCTATAATTGCCACAATACCTGCATCTGACATTGCTTCATAATCATTAGTAGTTCTAGATGTCATGTGTATATGAGGATCAATAAATTGTAGTTTTTTATTCAATTTTTAAAATTCTCCCATGTTAATTTTTTTGATAATATTAAATTTTTTAATTCTGGGTATTTGTCTAATTCTTTCTTTGCTATTTCATTATTTGAATGATAACAGCATAATGCTGCAGCTTTATTCTCTAAAGGATTTTTGCTCTTAAATAAAATATTCATATCTTTTAATAATTTTTCATTTAAAAATTGTGAGGTTGGTTGCCATATTTGAGGATCTATATCTCTAGATGCAGCCCATCTTTCATGTGCATAATCTGATATAATTCTAGCAAGATCTTCATTAGCTTTTTTTTCAACATATAAAATGTTTTCAATTTTCCTCTCCATAAAAGCAGCTTTAAGATACATTTGATTCCATTGTTCATTTGTAAAATATAAATAAGGGTAAGGATTATTAATAGCAATAGCATCAAAAACAGAAGAGATATTTGTTCTAAGAGCATCAACAGCATGAAAGTGAAAGTCTTTTGGATTCGGTAAAAAAATTAAATATTTAAGGAAAGTTTCAATTTCTTCTTTATCGGCAATTTGAATTAATTTTTTTACTTTATCTAAGAAAAAACTATTTTTTTCTTTTAAAACTTTTAATAACAAATAAATTCTTGATAATTCCAATAAATTAGTTTTTTGAATTTTCAAATAGGTTAAGCTTTTATTTTTAGTTAAATCAAAATTTATTGCTTTTGATTTAATTTTTATTGAACAAATACTATACATTAAAAAAAAATCTTTTGATGATTCGTTTTTAATAATAGAACTCAATTTTTCTGAGAACCAATTCCAGATTTTTTGATCTAAATTATCTTTTAAAATTTTTTTTAAATTTTTTGATTCTGACATAAATGGTTTTAAAAAAATTAAATGAAAAATTTTTAGGAAAATTAATCTTTAGATTTTGTTTGCCCATAATAAGCATTTGGGCCATGTTTTCTTAAATAGTGTTTTTTTTGAATGTAATCTGGTAATTCACTAGTTTTGGAATTCAGATTCATTGTATCTAAAGCCATTTTAGCAACTCTTTCTAAAATTAATAAATTTTTGACAGCATCTTTTGGAGATTTTCCCCATGAAAATGGAGCATGTCCAGATAATAATACGGCAGGATTTTCTAGCGGTTTTAGATTTTTAAATCTCTCAATGATTACTTTACCTGTATTTTTTTCATAGTGTTCTTCAACTTCTTGTTTGCTTAAATGCCTAGCAACAGGAATGTTTCCATTGAAATGATCTGCATGAGTAGTACCTAAACAAGGAATTTCTTTAGAGGCTTGTGCAAAAATTGTCGCAAAGACACTATGACTATGAGCTATACCATCAATATCATTAAAATGTTTATATAAGTAAGCATGGGTAGGACTATCAGATGATGGATTTAATGGGCTTTCATTAGAATCATTTTCTAAATCAATAACGACCATATGGTCAGGAGAAAGTTCATTATAATTCACGCCACTTGGTTTTATGACCATTTTATTTGATTGTCTATCAATTCCGCTCACATTGCCCCAAGTTAAAGTAACTAAATCATACTTAACTAAATCCATATTTGCGTTATATACATCTTTTTTTAATCTAGAAATGGCATCCATAAAAATTTAACCTTTTAGTTTTTTTTGTTCATCTCTAATATCTAATAAGTCTTTCATAATATTATACATACTACCTGACCATTCTTTTGTTCCAAAAGAATCGTGAAGTTTGCTATAAATTTTATACAATTTTATATATACATCGTGATTTTTTTTAATTGGCATATATATTTTATCAGTAGATGTCATGGATTTTTGTGCTTCTTTTACATCTTTAAACTCACCAGCACTAATTGCACCAAAAATTGCTGCGCCAAGAGCTGGAGTTTGATGGCTTTTTGAAATTATCATCGGAATTCCAGTTACATCAGCATAAATTTGCATTAAAAAAGGGCTTTTAATTGCTAAACCTCCACAGTTAACAATTTCTTTTACTTCAACATCATACTCTTTAATTCTATTTATAATTTTTAAAGCTCCAAAAGCAGTAGCTTCAACTAGGGATCTGAAAATTTCATGTGGACTGGTATGTAAAGTCTGTCCTACCATAAGTCCAGTCAATCTTACATCAGTTAATATGGTTCTATTTCCGTTATTCCAATCAAGAGCAATTAACCCTGATTCACCTGGTAATAATTTTTCAGCTTCTTTTTGAAGATTTTCAAATTTTTCGTCAAAATCAATATTTCCTTCTTCATCTATTTTTCTTGTACCATATTTTGATGGTGTTAAATGATTTACAAACCATAAAAATATATCACCAACCGCAGATTGACCCGCTTCAATACCATAGTGATGTTCCATCACTGAACCATCCACAACACCACAAACACCTGGAATATCTTTTAATTTATTTTTATTGTTTTGTACCATTATGTCACAAGTACTTGTGCCCATTATTTTCACTAAAGTACCTTCTTTTACACCTGCTCCAACTGCTCCCATGTGGGCATCAAATGCACCAACCGCAACAGAAATACCTTCTTTTAATTGCAGTTTTTTTGACCAATATGCACTGAGTTTTCCTGCTTCTGTTTCAGACGTATAAACTTTTTTAAATAAGTTCTTTCTTAGATTCAAAAGTTTTGAATCAAGTTGTTGAATAAAATCTTGATCAGGGAGTCCTCCCCAATCAGAACTATACATAGCTTTATGACCAGCAGCACATACACTTCTTTTGATTTTGTCCGGATTTATCTCTCCAGTTAAAACTGCAGGAATGTAATCGCAAAGTTCAACAAAACTATATGCTTCATTAAAAATCTCAGGATCAATGTTTTTACAATGTAAAATTTTACTCCAATACCATTCGGAAGAATAAGTTCCACCTATTTTAGCAAGATATTCGGGTCTAATTTTTTCTGCTAAATGAGTAATCTGCTGTGCTTCTTTAAAACTGGTATGATCTCTCCATAGCCAACACATTGCATTTGGATTATTTTTAAATTTTTCAGAAAATGATAATGGGTTTCCTTGTTTGTCAACTGGAATAGGACTGCTTCCGGTTGTATCTACTCCAATGCCAACAATATTAAGCGAATTAAAGGTGGGATTATTTTTTTTAGCTTTTTGAATTGCTCCTAAAATTGTCGCAGTTATTCCATCCAAATAATCTTTAGGGTTCTGTCTTGCTAAATTAGGATCTGAACTATCTAAAATTATACCATTTTCACCACTTGGATACAAAAAAACAGATGAGGCAAGTTCAGTTCCATCATCTATATCAACAATTAATGCTCTACAGGAGTTTGTACCATAATCAAGACCAATTGAATATTTTTTCATTTAATTATTCCTTAAAAACAACTAATTAATTTTCAAGTAAAAACTTAGTTGTTTCATTATTAAATAATTCCAAGTCTTCCCAATGACATGCATGTCCTGTTCTTGGAATCCTTAATATTTTACTATTTAAAATTTTTTCATGTAATGTTAACGAAAAAGCTAGTGGTGTAAATATGTCATTTTCACCAACCACTATTAAAGTTGGTATATTAATTTTATTCAAATCATTTATTGAATCATGGCTCATACATGCATTGAGTTGTCCATCAAATCCATTTTCAGATTGTGGATTAGGATTATTTCTTGCATCAATTTGACCTTGTTTGAGATCCTTTATATTTTTTTCAAAATAATCTGTAGCAAAAATCCATAATTGAATTAATTCCATGAAATCAGCTGGATCACAAACTTTTCTTAATTTTATTAAATTTTCATAAACTGAAATAGCATATTTATCAAATTTTCCCCATGTGCTTATCAAGACCATGCTTTTAACTTTATTTGGATGATTTAATGCTAAGCTTTGAGCAATTGTTCCTCCCATTGAAATACCAGCTACACGACAAGATTCAATATTTAATTCGTCCATTAAACCAGCTACATCATTTGCCATCAACTCACTAGAATATGGCCCTATAGGTTGATCTGAATTTCCAACTCCTCTGTTGTCAATCATTATACATCTAAAATGTTTTGAGTATTCATTAGCGTGCAACTCCCATAAAGATCCCGGTGCCCCAAAACCCATTATAAGAATTAGCGGCTCGCCACTTCCTTTTTCTTCATAGTACATTTTAATTCCGTTTGTGTTTATGTATGGCATTATTTTCTCCAAAAATTAATTGTTAAATAATATATGCAATTATATTAAAATCCTCTGATTGTTAAATTATTTAATCTTCTAGCAATATCATTAATTCCGTCTAGCATAAGATCCTGATAATTTTTACCATTAGTTGTATCAACTCCATGTCCATCTGCAAGATCTCTTAATGGCTTCAATGCTTCATCATTATGTTGAAAAATCTCAACTAATGCATATTTCAATTTTCCAGTTTTGACACATTCTGATAATAATGTTCCTATCCATCCATCATCTGAACTTAAACAACCTCTAGTAGTTGGAGCAGATGCATGAAAAATTCCTAGTTCGTCAGATTGAGCTATTTTTTGAATCAGATTAATATTTTCAATCATATCAAGATCGGAGTCTCCGCAATGAGATGAATCAATTAAAACTTTAAAAAAAGGATAACCTATTGCTTTATTCATTCCTTTTACTAAATCCCATGATTTTTGAAGGTTTGTAAATGTTTGAAATTCACCTAACCTTAAAAACTCAATATTCCATTCTTTAATGGAGGAATTTTTTATATCAGCTTCATTGAAAACTCGCGTGTGTAGTCTTATGTTTTGTGAAATTGCAGATAAATATTCTTCACCTGTTTTAGGTTTATCACCTTTTTTCATCCATTCTTCTATGGATGTCGATGAACAAATTTCTATGTTATGTTTTTTTGCAGCATTCACGCCTGCTAGAAGCATATCAACTACTTTATTTTCATCTTTTGGATTCATTGGATCGGCTCCATCTACCATCAAAATGAATAATACATTTAAATCAAGTTCTTTTAGATTATCGACAAGCTCGGATAAATCATCCTGATTCAGACCTGGAAAATAAGAAATTTGAACTGTATCAATTTTTACATTAGATTTTTTCTTTAAATTTTTTAATCCATCAACAAGTACTAATTGACCATTCTTAGTTCTTGGCAAATTACCTTTATCATCAGGGACTGCACCTCCAACAAATTTTAAAAAAGTAGTTAAAACTCCAATTTTTGTTTTTCCATTTATGTGAATTAGTTTATCGGGCATTATATATTATGAAATAAGGCTACTAAGTTTTAGTAGCCTTATTTTCATCAATGAGATTAATTGGTTTATATCCCCCAATAGAATTGAAATAAAAAACTAGTCCACCAAATACTATAAAAAGTATTCCTGGGAATATAGTGGCAAATCGTAAAACATCTCTACCTGCTTGAACATCAGCAGTTGAATATAATGTATTCAATTCATTTTGTTCATCAGCAGATGCTCCTGATGTACTATTGATATAGTTGTCTTTCAATTCAGGAATGATCGCATCATTTTTCATCCACAGAAAAGATTTTTCTTTAGATGCTGCCTCGGCAAATATTGGATCCTTTTCAGTTATTTGAGAGTGAATAGAATTATCAAATGCAACACCTAAAACTTGAGCACCGATAATACCATTAAATAATAATCCCAATGCCGAAACTGTATTTAGTGTTAAAGCACCGCCTTGAGGGTATCTCTCAGATGTAAAACCAAGGATACATGGCCAATAAAATGTTTGACCTAAAGCATATATAATAAATGCAATAAGTATTGCTAAACCTGATGCAGATGATAGCCAAAAGAGGCCTACAGCAGAAAAAAGACCACTTACGCACAAGATCGTCACAGGAGTTCCAAACTTTAAAATTGTTCCTGCTTGTAATCTTAAAATCATCATTATACTTGCTGAAAAAATTATTGAAAATATTGGGTCAATTCCAAAACCACTGACAACTGGAGTCATTAATTTTTGAATCCAACTATCAGTTCCTAACTCAGCAGTTGCGATTGGTAACATCAATAAACATAGTAAAAAGAAAATTGGTTGACCAAGTGATTTGGTATACAACCCAAATGCTCCACCCATTATTAAACCTAAAATCATACTTATTGTAAACCAGTTTTCAGGAACAGTAAAAGATGTGAAAAGAGGTAAAACATTTCCAATTTCATAAGTCAGAAGTCCACAAGCTACAGTAGCAGTTAAAAAACCAACTTGTTTTAACATATCCATAAATGGTACACCTGCTTGAACTCTTTCATCAACTGGGAATACACTCTTTAAAAGCATGAAACCATATATAACCGCTGGAATTGCAATCCAAAGAGCATGAATAGCCCACCCAATGAAAATTCCTTTAGTTATAAATATCATTAAACTTCCACTAATTAATCCAGCTGGCCATGCAGCATGAAGAATTGCTAACCATTTTGTTTTTTCTTTTGGATAAATTGCCGCACAAACAGGATTAATCACAGCTTCAACTATTCCATGACCTAGTCCCATGAAAACAGCAAAAAGATAAAGTGTCCCAAATGAGCCAGCAAAAAAAGTACCTAAACCACCGATAATTTGTAATGCGGCTGCTGCAAACATAGGTGCTTTATAACCAGTTCTATCAACGACTAGACTAAAACCGATCATAGTAATTGCAACTGGCCAAAATTGTGCTCCAACAATTTGACCAATTTGAAGATTAGTCAAACCAAGTTCAGAACCATAAACGCCACCCATAGCAATTCTAAACGCAAGAGATACACCTGCTGCAGCCAAAGAAAGAAAACTAGCCCAAAAAATTGTACTTTTTTCTTTTTCAGATAAATCAGCACCTGTTATTATTTTATTCATATAAACCCCCTATTATTTACTCATCTAATGGTTGTAACCATATATTTGAGTATCTTATTTTTGATAAATCGGATTGTATTCTAATTGGACCTTTTTGAACGATTTTACTCGTTTTCATTTTTGATGGGTCCCAATCCAGTTCTATCATTTTTTTTGAAAGTTTTTCTCCAGACATTAATTTTTTTATATCACTGTCTTTTAAAGATTTGTTGTAAAAAGTAAGTTTTTTTATTTCTCCAGCAAATACCTCTGCAGGAAATGGATCTGGTAATTCAGAGGCACCTAGTTTAAAAACTTTTGATGATTGACCTATTCTAAAAACTAAATCTGAAACAGAATCAACTATATCATTTTCAATTTCATTAATAAATTTTCCATCTATATATAATTTAAGACGTCCGTTTTTTGAAGATAAAATGACATTGTGCCAATTATTATCACTTAAATCAAATTCAACATTATCAGGCTCATATAAAAATTTATAGCCATCAAGCCAATTTGATCCAGGAGCACCACCTCCATCTCTATAAACAAGCATATTATCCCACCATAATCTTAAACCTTTTGAACCATCTGTCCATCTTCCATTCATAGGTGCACTACTAAATAAATATCCTCCCTCGGATGTTTTAAATTCAGTCTCAACAGCCCAATTTTTATTATTTAGGTTATACTTTGAAGATCCATCTTTTTCATTTGACATGAAAAGTGTGCTAACATTTCTTATGCCATAAGGAGTTTTTCCTACTTTTGGAACTACTTTATCATGAATTTTCACTCCATTTAGATAAACTGTTATCTCAGGTTTTCCTCCTTGATAATGACGGTATTCAATGTCAAGAGATTGCCATGTATTAATTTTTTTTGAGGGATTTGATGATGGTGCTATTAGGCTAAAAACAGAACCATTACTAATAATGGTTGGATCTTTTTTATAAGAATCTTTTATTTCAATTTCATATTTTCCATTAAGAAAAATTCCACCAGTCCCTCTAAATTTTTCGGGTACATAATCTGGTTCGTTTGGAATTAGAAAATCTACATGAAGCTTATAATTACCATAATCTTCTCTTGTCATTATACTACCATAACCTGGTTTTGCTTCTAATGACCCGTCAATAATTTCCCATCTTGCTTCATCGTATGGAGGGGAAGGAGAAACAGCTCTGGCATCCGGAAGCATTGCAACTGGCCTGACACTTAAATCCCAATGTCTCCATTTTGATTTATCTTTACCATCAAAGAGAATTACAGCATTTTCAGGAATATTTGTTGATGGAGCTGCTGGAATTTGCATTTTCTCAAATTTACCATTTAAAATTACAGAGTTTTCTATTGCAAGATCTTCCTGTGGTCTATTATGAGGATTATTATTTAAAACACCAAAAGCTCCAATATCAAATGGTGATTCGTTTTCATAAAACGATAAATCTCTGTTATCAAGAACACCATGTTCTGGAACTTCTCTATCAAGTGCCCAATAAATAGCATTATAGATCATATTTATAAAATCTGGATGTCTAAATTGTTCTAAACCACCTAATGATGTATACATTAATTTTTGACCCTTTTTGTATTCATTTATCCATGTTACTGGTTGGGCTGGGCCATTAACACCTGTTTTACCCATCATTAAGGGTGTAGCAGTATCATTTAAAGGAGCTGTGATATAAATCCCTGCTCTGTCATTCCAAAACCTAAATTTTGGAACTCCTCTTAAAATTGGATGGTCTAATTGTTCACCATTAACGATTGTTGTGGTTCCCTCTTCATTTCCAGCATGACCTTTATAATGACCTCCAAAAAAAGGTACAAACCAATCTTTTTTATCCATAGGCCACATTCCGTGACTAGTTGTTCTAAGTGCAATGGCTGGTTTTCCTGAATCAAAATATTCTTGAAGAAGTTCATATTGTTCTGGGGGTGGAATTCTAAAACGAATATGCATCACTAATAAATCAGCATCTTTTATTATTTCAAGACCTTTAATTTCATCATACTCTGGTATGGTTACTTCTCCAGGCATATCATAATCAGTTACACCTGATCTCCATGAATGAATAACAGTTGATTTTATATTGAATCTTCTCTCAAGATCATCCGCAATTTTGGGTAAGGACCAATGTGCACCATATTCCTCTTCTCCAGCCCAAAAAACAACATGTGGCTTCTTATCTTCTGACTTTGCTAATGAAATAAATAAAAAATAAATTAAAATAAAATTAATAATTGATTTAAAATAAAATCTTGATTGATGCATAAAAATTTAATCCTTAAAATGTAAATGATTGAATTATAAATTAAGAAACCCGAACGACTTTAAAAATTTTCTGTGAAAATTTCAAGTAATTAAAATTTTATATTTTAATTGATTATCGCCTCATTCTTTCAATGAATCTGTAATTTTGAAGCTCGTTACTGTGTGTTGAATGAATTAATCGAAAATTAGATGAGCCATTAACGTCACAAAAAACAAAAATAACTCCACCTTCAATATTGTGATATCTCCAGATCTCGTTTGGTCTAATGTCGCCATCATATTGATCTCGCATGATTTCATCAGGTTTTCCATAGACTATGTATACTCTACCTCTATCAGTTTCAAATCCTTTTTTTAATCCAACAGAATATTTTTTATTTACAAATCCCACTCTAATCATAGTTTCATTTCTACTTTCATTATCAATTGTTGATGGATCAGGATCCATTAAATTCCAAAATTCAGTAAGAAAATCAACTTTTTCTTCATGAGACGTTAATTTTTTATAATTTCTCTTTTGTCTTCCAGTTGCAAAATGCTTAATAATTTTAAATTCTTCATCTAAACTTTCTAGAGATTGAATACCTATCTTAGCTTTTAAAAATTCAATATTTGATAATTTTGCTGCATTAGTAGAAGCAATGAAATCACTAATTATATTAAATTGTTTTTGTTTACCTAGCATATAAACGCCGAGCGAATCTTCAAAAATAACTTCAAGTGTATATTCTCCATTAATCAAGTTGTCTACAGAAATCATTCCAAAGAGTT
>CENY01026312.1_pt1 | contig 28633 bp, 26 predicted proteins | sample 356181 | NCBI WGS metagenome assembly CENY01 (sample SAMEA2619840, study PRJEB7988) | marine metagenome | isolation source: saline water (ENVO:00002010), including
CCTCCAAAAGTTTGATTTATGAAGATGAATAAATACGCGAAAACTAGTAGTTTTTTACAAAATCAATTTGATGATCTATCAAGTAAAGAAAAAAATGATTTCCTTAGAGATCTTGAGAGCTTTCTGAAAGATCAAGATAGTGCATACTATGGGAGCAATATATCTAACATATCTGACGCTGAATACGATAGGTTAAAATTACTGTATCATAAACTTGTTACAAATAATCCTGAGCTAATAGATAGTAATTACTCAAATAGTGTTGGCTTTAAACCATCCGATAAGTTTGAAAAGGTAAGTCATAAAGTCGCTATGCTCTCGCTTTCGAATATTTTCGACAATGATGGAGTTACTGATTTTATTGAGAGAGTGAGAAGATATCTCAGCTTAGGTACAAATGATAATTTGGAAATCGTTTCTGAGCCAAAAATAGACGGTCTCTCGGCCACACTGATATATATCAATGGTAAACTGCACATTGGCGCAACAAGAGGGGATGGAAGTCAGGGTGAAAATGTAACCCAAAACATAAAAACTATATCAAATATACCACATGAGATTAAAGACTCTGATGTTCCAGATATTCTAGAAATCCGTGGAGAAATTTATATGAAAAAATCTGATTTTTTCGAGTTAAACGAAAGGATGCAAAAAGAAGGAAAACAAACATATGTTAACCCAAGAAATACTGCATCTGGATCACTTCGACATCTTGACGTTAATGTCACAAAATCAAGAAAATTATACTTTTTTGCCTATACCTGGGGTGAAATATCAAGCATTAACGCAGCCTCTCACTTTGAGATGCTGGGATTATTCAAAAAATGGGGATTTGATGTAAATCCATACACTAAAGTAAATTATAACTATGATGATATTATCAGATCATATGAAGATTTAAATGAGATCAGATCCTCACTTGACTATGACTTAGATGGGGTTGTCTACAAGGTAAATTCATTAGCTTACCAAGATCGACTAGGTTTTATATCAAGGTCACCTCGATGGGCAATGGCCCATAAATTTCCGTCAGAGAAGGCCACGACAAAAATTCTTGATATTGAGATCCAGGTTGGGCGGACAGGATCATTGACACCGGTTGCAAAACTCGAACCCGTAAATATAGGTGGTGTAGTTGTAAGGAATGCTACACTCCATAACGAAGACTTCATAAAAGGGCTTAATAGTGAAGGCGAGCGCATAAGAGATGGGGCTGATATCAGAATTGGCGATCATGTTCAAATAATTAGATCAGGCGATGTAATACCAAAAGTTGTTGATGTAAATATGAAAGATAGAAACAAAGACTCTGAGAAATTTATTTTTCCTGAGAATTGTCCTATTTGTGGAAGTTCAGCGGAAAGAGAATTAAATGAGTCAACTGGAAAAATATCGTCAGTTAGACGATGTACCGCTGGGTTGTATTGCAACAGTCAAATTCTTGGTAGCTTGGAATTTTTTGTATCAAGAGACGCAATGAATATTGAAGGTTTTGGCGGTAAAACTATGGAGCTTTTCTATGAAATGGGCTTTATAAATGAGCCGGGTGATATCTTTACACTTCAGGACAGGCAAGCGCAAGGTGAAGTTGATATAATTTCACTAGAGGGTTGGGGTGAATTATCAATGAATAATCTTTTTCAAAGCATCAATGAGAGAAGATCAGTGAGTTTGGATAAATTTATTTATTCCTTGGGCATACGGCATATTGGTATTAATAACGCGAAGTTGATATCGCAACAACTAACCTCCGTTGGGAATTTACTCTCTACACTTGAGAAAATTCGACATGACCCAGATGACGCCCTTCAGATCTTTATCCAGAATGATGGTTTGGGGAAAGTCGTTATTAGCTCATTTTTGAGTTTTTTACAGAATGATAAAAACGTTAGTATTTTGCAAAACTTATTAAAATATATCCGTGTAACTGATGTAACAAATGTGATTTCAGAAGATACAGCAATAAGTGGGCTTAGTCTTGTTTTCACAGGAAAATTTAATTCGATGTCACGTTCTGAAGCAAAAGATCAGGCAGAAAGAATGGGGGCAAAAGTATTGAGCTCCGTATCTGCGCGCACCGATATACTAGTTATAGGGGAAGACCCAGGATCTAAAATAAAAAAGGCAGAAGAGCTTGGTATAAGGATAATTGACGAAAAGGAATGGATGTCGCTGCTTGATTTTTAGACTGGAAGGGTTGCATTTTTTAACCAAGTTCTTTGATCTAATTTAAGTTTTGAGCTCAACTTCTCATAAACTTTTGCGTGATATTTATTTATCCAATTAACTTCAGTTTCGTTTAAGATGTTTAAGTCGAACAACTCACGCTCAAATGGAATATGGGATAAAATTTCAAAGCAAAGATTGTTTCTAATTTTTGTATCTTTATTTAGGACCATTAAATTTTCTATTCTAATTCCAAACAGGCCCTCTAAATAGATACCGGGCTCATTAGAAAAAACCATATTTTCTTGAAAGTTCGCTTTTTTTTCTTTTGGTGATATTGAGAGTATTCCATCGTGCACGGATAAAACAGACCCAACGCCATGCCCTGTTCCATGGTTGTAGTCATAGCCATATTTTTTTATAACGCTTCGAGCGACATTATCTAATTCAGCACCTGTGGTTTTTTTGTTAAATGACACACGTGCCAATGCAATATGTGCTTTTAAAACAAGAGTATATAGTCTTCTCATTTCTTCATTTGCTTTACCAACAAGGATCGTTCTTGTTACATCTGTTGTTCCATATTTATACTGACCGCCACTATCTATGAGTAGCAAGCCATCCCCTGATAATTTCTTATTTGTTTTTTTCGTCGCATTATAATGAATGATAGCACCATTTTCATTGAAACCTACTATTGCTGGGAAGCTTGGTCCGAGATAATGCGGTTGTTGTTCTTTTCTAAAAAATTCTATGCTTTTAACTATTTTTAATTCGTCAAGATTATTCAAATTTTTTTGTTTTTTGATCCAGTATAAAAAATTGCATATAGCTACAGCATCTAATTCGTGAGCTTTTTTGAAAGATTCTAACTCTATTGAATTCTTTATGGCTTTACTGTGATTGATATCGTTCTGATGTAAAACTTTAATATTTAGTTTTTTAAGAGTCTCTTGAACAAATATTGTGGTGTCTTTTTTATCAAGTTTTACTATTTTCACATTTTTTAATATATTGGCAATATCTCTTTTGAAATCTTTCAAATCATGAATTCTTATGTCTGTAGCTATTTTCGTCACATCATTTTTATTTATTCGGCAATTCTCAAGGAATAAGTGACAATTATTGGCTGTAATTACACAAAATGCTGGGACAGCTGGTGTATATTCATTCCTGTACGCCCTCAGATTAGTGAACGATGAAATAAAATTATTATCTCCAACGAATAATGCTTCATCCTGACTTTTAATAAACTTATCTATTAATTTATTTAGTTTCTCAGCTCTTTTGATCCCAGAATATTCAATTTTATGGTCTGAAATAATTACTTGCTTCTGACTCGGGATCTTTGACCAAATTTTATCGATAAGATTATCGGAAATTGATTTTAATTTTATATGATGATTTTCAAATCTTTTGATATAAGTCTCTATTTCACTTATTGAAAATAGCTTGGGATCATAGCCAACTGTACAATTTTCTGGTAAATTCGTTTCTATCCATTTTATGTAACTCTGCATTCCCATTTCATTTATCTCGAATATTTTACTATTTACTTCCAACTTGACTTGCAGTTCATACCTCCCATCAACGAATATACTGGCTTTTTGTAAAGTAATAAATATTTGTCCCGCTGAACCACTGAACTTAGATATATACTTGATCCTGTTCTCATGTGGTTTAAGATCATTATTTAATAAATTATTTCTCATTGGTATGATGTAGAGATCAATCCCTTCTTTGAGCATTTCAGCTCTCAGGTTATTTATTTTTTCTATTTCGGTCATATATTTTCTGAATTGCTTTTATTTTATGGAAATAAATCTTATGCATGCAATTTATGCATACCTACTAACTATTTTTTGAACTACTAAACAACATTTTTAATACTATATATCAATTATATGTAACTTAATTCTAATAAAATACAAAACTGAAAGGAAGAAAATGGAAATTTCAAGTTATTCAATTAGTTTAGCCAGTGGATTTTACGGACTAAGCTTTAGTTCAGAAAAGAGACAGAAGGCTCAAATAAAAGCAGCAAAAGACTTTGCAAGAACCGAAGGAATTGCAATTGGTGACGTACTTTCATCATTAAACAAGCCTACAGACAGCAATCAAAACTAACCATGTTGTTACTGGTGGTTTATCTAATTAAAGCGGTGATAAAATAAATGAAATACATAATCAACAACTCTCATGACTTCTTTCATGCCTTAATCACAACGATAAGGCAGGATATCATCAACAATAGTTATGAAAAACGCTCCTTCAAGGAAGTCTATGCTGAGTACAATAAGACAGCGAAAAAAGACATATCAACAAACTAGTCTGATTACAGAATTAATGTATCTTCATACCTGAAGTATTAGAAGGTTGGAGCTCTCATGACTAAAGTTACCCAATTGTTCAGTGTAAACTCACTCAAAACAATGAAACCTAGATTTTGGTAATTCACTCTGATCTTTTTTTTCTGTTCTTTTGTAAAACCTGAAACGATAAGAGTGCCATTATTCGTTATAACCTTCGCAATATCAGATTTTGCCTGAACTACAATATTTGCGAGTATGTTGATCATGACTAGATCGAACTTTGACGAATACCCGAGCTTATGTGACTCTTTTGTGATATCTAACAATCTTACTTTTACCTTATTTCTACAGTTATTTTTAATGATATTATTTCGAGCTACCTCAATGGATTTTTTGTCATGATCAATTCCGATACCTCTACATTTCCATATTTTGTTAGCAGCAATAGAGAGCAGCCCGCTTCCAGTTCCAATATCAAGAAAATATTTAACATCAATAGTTTTTTGTATTTTAATTAGTGCATTCACACATCCGGCTGTTGTTCCGTGATGACCAGTTCCAAAAGCCAAGCCTTCATTCACGCAGATATTGATTCTTTTGTTTTTATTTTTTTTGTGTCCATCATTATGGATATATAAACCATCAAAGCTAAGTGGTGCGAGTGTTTTTTGGCTTTCCAAAACCCAATTCTTATTTTCTACCTTATTGATTTGGAAATCCTGAAATGAACCAAATAGCTTATATATTATCTTTTTAATATAAGATCTGTCTTTTTGATCAAATAGGAGATTGAAATATAATTCTCCATTATAAGCATATTGTGATACCGACAGTACATTCTGTGAAAATAAAAAATCATCATCAAGTTCGGTGATTGATTTATCAGATTTAACTAAAATCTCAATAATATCAGTCATTATTTACTAACTCTAAATATGAAGCTAGTACAATTTTTTTACCTGTTTTAAATTCAACCTCAATTCTGTCGTTATCACAATCAATTACTGTACCATAACCAAATTTTGTGTGAAATACTCTCTGATTGGGGCTAATGTTGATATCCTGATTGAACGTTAAATCATCATACTCAAGATTATCAAAGTGTCCTATGGCCTGCAACCTCTCTAATGCTGTACGACCATTTGTGTAATTTTTTTGGTCATTATTTTTACCGGAAAAAGATGAGTATTGCTGAGTATAGGCATCATAGATCAATTCTTCTTCAATAAATTCGGGTGCAATTTCAGATATAAATCTCGACGGAATTGATTGTGTGTAGTTACCATAGACCCTCCTATTTTGTGCATAGGATAAGAATAGATATTTTTTAGCGCGCGTAATACCTACGTGCGCTAAACGACGTTCCTCCTCTAATCCGGTATTACCTTTTTCATCCAATGATCTTTGATTTGGAAAAACACCTTCCTCCATGCCTGGCATAAAAACATAATCGAACTCCAATCCCTTAGCTGAATGCAAGGTCATGAGGTTAACCTTACTTGTATTTTCATCATTCTCAACATCCATAACAAGCGAAACATGGTCTAGAAATTCTGCTAGTGATTGGAATTCTGATAATTGACCAATCAGTTCCTTTATATTTTCAATTCTGCTTTCGGAATTCGGTGTTTTTTCATTCTCCCACATCGCTACATAACCTGAATCTTCAAGTATTAACTCAGTCAATGTGATATGATCTACTTTATTTATTTTTTCACGCCAGCTATCAACCATTGATATAAAAGATTTAAGTTGAGTTCGAGGGCTTGCCCCTAATTCATCAGTATCGATTATTTTTTTTGAAATATCATATAGTGAGATGTTATCTCTGCGTGCTGCATCATTTATTTTACGAAGAGTTGTATCTCCAAGTCCTCGTCGAGGTGTATTGATAACACGCTCAAATTTTAAATCATGATTTGGATTTACAACGAGCTGAAGATATGCAATTACATCACGTATTTCTTGCCTTTCATAGAACCTCGGACCCCCAATTACTCTATAAGGGATGCTATTTATAATAAATCTATCCTCAAATTCTCTCATCTGGAAGCTGGCCCTAACGAGTACCGCTGTGTTATTTAAATTTTCATTTTTTGATATAATTGTGTCAATTTCATCAGATACGAACCTCGCCTCATCTTCGGCGCTATAAAGACTTTTAATTTTTACTTTATCACCAGCATCTTCTCTATAGGAGGAAAGCTCTTTTCCAAGTCGATCTTTGTTGTTTGATATTAAACTCCTTGCGGCACCAAGAATATTTTTTGTAGAGCGATAATTCTTTTCAAGTCGAATGATTTTTGCTCCGCTAAAATCCTTTTCGAAATTTAAGATATTATTCACATCAGCTCCCCTCCAGCCATAGATAGATTGATCATCATCGCCTACACAAGCAATGTTCAAGTTTCTTTGGGAAAGTAATTTAAGCAGTAAGTATTGAACACTATTTGTATCTTGATACTCGTCAACAAGTGTGTAGGAAAAGATTGATTGATACTTATGAAGTAAGCCATCATTCTCCTTAAGCAGCTTTAAAGGTAAAAGCAGCAAGTCTCCAAAATCGGCTGCGTTTAATCTTGATAGCCTTTTTTGATAGCTGCTATAGACTTCAACACTTTTTTCGTGACCAATGATATCGGGCTCACTATCCGCAACCTTTTCAGGCGGAAGCCCTTTATTTTTCCAATTTTCAATTTGTGATAAAAAATATCGTGGCGGAAAACGCTTTTCGTCGATATTTAGTATTTTTATTACCTCTTTAATAACCTTTAATTGATCATCGGTATCTAATATTGTGAAATCACTTTTAAGGTTTGCAGCTTCAGCGTGAATTCTTAACAACTTAGCGCCTATGGAATGAAATGTACCTAACCAGTTCATTCCTTCTATTGCGCTACCAATAATGTTTCCAATTCGCACCTGCATTTCTCTTGCTGCTTTGTTCGTGAATGTTACTGCAAGTATATTTGAAGGGAAGGCTTTCTTTTGATCAATAATATGCGCAAGTCGCGAGGTGAGAACTCTTGTTTTTCCTGTACCGGCACCAGCTAATATTAGAAGCGGTCCTTCCGTATGCATAACAGCAGCCCTCTGCTGCTCATTGAGATCTGAAAAGTAATTGGGACTCATATTTTCATCATATTAGTAAGATAGTGGGTTGCAATATTTATGTGCTTCAAATATCAACTATTAACGTTTTTTTATTATATCATTTAAATGATTTATACAGAAAACTCGGATTGCTGACGTTAAGTTTTGCCTGTCACTTTGTTTTTCAATGATCTCAAGCAATTTTGGGATGGATGTATTTTTCTCCAATGAAATACTCTCTAAGATCTCCCAGAATTCTTTTTCTAGTGAGATACTTGTACGATGCCTTGCAATCGTGACAGAACGCTTTTGCATTTATTATATCATTTTTTTTGGGTCTACAAGTGAGTCAAATTCTACTTCATTGACATAACCAGATTTTAGCGCCTCTTCTTTCAATGTTGTATTGTTCTTGTGGGCTAGTTTGGCAAGTTCTGCTGCTTTATCGTAGCCGATTTTTGGCGCGAGTGCGGTTACAAGCATAAGTGATCTTTCGAGGTTTAACTTGATATTTTCATGCCTCGCCTCAAGACCATCCAAGCAATTTTTTTCAAATGAAATTGCGGCATCTGTCATGAGCTTTACCGACTGTAAAAAATTGAATGCCATCATTGGGTTAAAAACGTTCAACTGGAAATGGCCCTGACTGCCAGCTATTGAAATGGCAGTATTGTTCCCAAAAATATGTAGGCAAACTTGTGTTAAAGACTCGCATTGTGTGGGATTAACCTTACCAGGCATAATTGATGATCCTGGCTCATTTTCTGGAAGAGCTAATTCTCCAAGTCCAGCTCGAGGGCCGCTACCAAGAAATCTTATATCATTGGCTATTTTAAATAGGGATGCGGCTACTGTATTTATTGCGCCGTGAGCCATAAGCATAGCATCATGCGCCGATAAAGCCTCAAACTTATTGGGGGCGCTTGTAAATTTTTTGCCTGTTAATTTTGAGATACACTGAGCTATTTTAACTCCAAAGTCTTTTGGTGCATTTAGACCAGTTCCTACAGCAGTTCCGCCTTGTGCTAATTCCATTAGTTTTGGCAGTGTATCTTTTATTCTATCAATACCGTTATTAATCTGCTGAGCATAGCCAGAGAACTCTTGCCCAAGTGTTAGGGGTGTGGCATCTTGCGTATGAGTTCTACCAATTTTTATAACCCTTGCCCACTCATCAGATTTTTTCTTAAACTTTTTTGCAAGGGATGTCAGTGCGGGTAGCAATGCATCCAATATCTCTGATGCACAGGCAATATGCATAGCTGTTGGATAAGTATCATTTGATGATTGAGACATATTACAATGGTCATTTGGATGAACTGGTGATTTCGAGCCCATTTCACCGCCCATCATTTCTATTGCTCTATTTGATATAACTTCATTAGCATTCATGTTTGATTGAGTGCCAGAACCAGTTTGCCATACTGAAAGTGGAAAATGATCATCGAGTTTACCGTCAATTACTTCATTGGCGGCTTTGACAATATACTTTCCAATATCTTGATCAAGAATACCGTAACCCATGTTTACCTCCGCCGCAGCAGCTTTGATAATACCCAAGGCTCTGATAACAGATTTTGGCTGTATTTCCCATCCAATATCAAAATTCTTAAGCGACCTTTGTGACTGCGCACCCCAATATTTACTGCTATCTACATCTATTTTGCCAAAAGTATCTGTTTCAGTTCTTTTACTCATGATGACCTCATTTATTTGTCTCTCTCATAAATTCTTTCAGTGATACAATCTCAGCCGTTTTTTCATATTCTTCTTTTTTTTCTTCGTTTACAAGCGTGAGATTTTCATTTGCCAGTTGTTGACTCGACTCAACCTTTTGACTGTCTTGTTGTGATTTCAACATAAAATCAATACCAAAATTTACTGCAGGGTCAAAAAATCTGGTCATTGCATTGTAGGGTATAACAATTTTCTCCGGTTTATTATCAAAATGTAAAATTACTGAGAAATGATTAGATTTAATCTCAAGCTCACTGAATTGATGCTGTAGTACTATCGTCATTTCCTCTTTAAATTTATCCTTTAGGCTTTTTGATATAAGAACTCCATTCTCATTTGTCAGAAAGGTCACATAAATATGATGATCACCTGGTAATCCATTATTTTTCTTTATTTTTTTGAGCACATCAACAACTAAGTTAATCATGGATTTATTAATTATGTCATTATAACCAATAAGATCTTCTGTCATTTACGGATTCTCACCACTATGTAATTATAAATTCTAGTTTTCACCAAACCATTCCCAAATAACACTTGCCATTATGTCACAATCTGTTTGTCCAGCTTCAATAACAGCTGCTGCACCCATTGCGCCTCTTTCCCAAGCCAATTCCTGCCTTTCATTAAGGTGATCTAACTCATTTGAGTAGCGTTCAAATCTTGGGCTAATCAATAATCTGTCTACAACTGTGTCATAATATTGGTTGTCAAAACAATATTCCTCATACGCAAAAATCTGTGTCCATACTCCGCCCAGAACTGCAATTTCCTCATTTGCAACTTCTACATCATGAAATGCGAAGCTAGAATTTATGATAAAGAGTGTTGCAATTATACTTTTTACAATCGTTTTCATAACCCGTCTCCTGCTAAGTATATTGTGATACTATTACAATAACACTAAACAAGCATATAAAAATTAAAATAATATACTTATATCCAAGTAAAAAATAAATGATTATCAATCTATCCATTTTGATGATTTTATTGTGGTATCAGATAAAAAAGCTTTGAATAAATATTTTAATTAAGGGGGCGTTCTGTTGCCAGGTGCCCCCAAACCCCGCCTTACCTTGCTAGAGGTAAGGGCTTAAGTTTCGGTGCTCAAGCTGACTATGCAGCTACTGCGACCGGAGCATAGTTGTCATTTGCAACTATAAAATTAGCCCGATAACGGTGGTACAATACCGAGTAAAAGGTAGCCTTTTACGCTCTCGTCGATCCTGTTTCGCCCCCATAATTTTTAATGGTGGAGGCGCCGGGTACCGCCCCCGGGTCCGATAAGTTTATTTTGACGCCAATTTATTACCATAGCTCAAAGAGCAGAACTATAATAATCCCAAATACGTATCAAATAAAGTTTATAATAAATTTATTTCACACTTCGCAAGTGTTAGTGAATCAGTCATAGTTAGAATATGAAACAGTATCTAGACTTATTAGAGCATATTATTAAAAACGGCGAAGAAAAAGAAGACCGTACAGGTACGGGCACAATTTCGGTATTCGGACATCAAATGAGATTTAATCTTCAGGATGGCTTTCCTCTTGTTACCACAAAAAAGCTTCACCTAAAATCAATAATTTATGAGCTTATTTGGTTTCTATCAGGAGACACGAATATTAGATTCTTACAGGATAATGGGGTTTCAATTTGGAATGAATGGGCTGGACCAGATGGCGACCTAGGGCCAGTTTACGGGAAGCAATGGCGCTCATGGGAGTGCAGAGATGGTAGGTCCATTGATCAAATATCTAACTTAATTTCTAATTTAAAAAACTCACCACAATCTAGACGGCATATAATCTCAGCTTGGAATGTTGGTGATGTAGAAAATATGGCACTGCCACCTTGTCATTGCCTATTTCAATTTTATGTCTCAAACAACAAATTAAGTTGTCATTTATACCAAAGATCAGCTGATGTTTTTTTGGGTGTGCCTTTCAATATTGCTTCCTATGCACTACTCACACACATGATAGCGCACGTATGTAAATTCGTGGTTGGAGATTTTGTTCATACTTTGGGTGATGCGCACATATATTCAAACCATCTTGAGCAGGTCAAAGTCCAGCTTGAAAGATCTCCATTAAGATTGCCAACACTGGCATTAAATGAAACTGTTACAGATATATTCAATTTCAAATATGAAGACATTATTATTTCTGATTATGAAGCCCATCCACACATAAAAGCTAAAGTTGCTGTATGATCTCAATATCAATTATAGTAGCGCATGCATCAAATCATGTGATTGGTAAAGATGGGAAACTGCCATGGCACATACCTGCTGACCTTAAATATTTTAAAGAACTTACCTATGGAAATCCTATAATTATGGGACGAAAAACTTTTGAGTCTATAGGTAGACCACTACCTGGTCGACACAATATAATAATAACTAGAAATAGTGAATACCACATGGATGATTGCGCAGTGGTATGTGATTTTCAAGCGGCTCTGAAAGAGGCAGGTGATTTTGCAGAACAAAATGGAAAAAGTGATATTTTTATAATTGGAGGGGCTGAAGTTTACAGACAGGCGATAGATTTTGCCGACAAGGCTTATATTACTGAAGTTCACGCTGATTTTGATGGTGATGCAGTTTTTGATATGTTGGATCTATCAAATTGGAAAGAAATATCGCGTGATTATCATTCGAATGAAACTTCAGATCTGCCATATTCTTTTGTCGTTTTGACCAGAATTAGCCAGTAAATAATAATTCTATTCAATTTGTATAAAAACCTTTAAAACAATTTACACAATAACTATGTTATATTAGTGTATTTTAAAAATCTCAAGAAGGTAGTAAATAATGTCATGGGACAATAATAACGATAATGGTCCTTGGGGACGAGGTCCAAGTGGCGGCGGCAATTTCGATAATAATGATCTAGATAAGCTGCTAAAGAATTTAAAATCTCGGTTTGGTAGTTTTTCACCAAAGTCACCGGATGGTAAGGTGAGCAAAAAAAATTGGCTATTGATCGCACTAATAGGCCTAGCAATATGGGGGGCGACAGGAATTTATCGAGTTCAACCAGATGAGCAAGGTATAGTATTACGCTTTGGTGAGTATATCCGTTCAACTCCAGATGGGTTACATTATCATTTACCTTTCCCAATTGAGACAGTCCTAAAGCCCAAAGTGACACGTGAAAACCAAGTAGAAGTCGGCATAAGAACCTCAAATCAAGCGTCTATTGGCAGAGGTACTGTCGGACGTGATGTACCTGAAGAAAGTTTGATGCTTACCGGAGATGAGAATATTGTTGATGTTGATTTTTCAGTTCAATGGGTCATAAGTGACGCCGCTGACTACTTATTTAATATCGAAAATCAAGAATCTACAGTAAAAGCTGTCGCAGAAAGTGCAATGAGAGAGGTTATTGGAAACTCAAATCTTGAACAGATACTTACACAGGGCAGAGAGAGCAATGAACAGGCCGTAAGAGATCTGATGCAGAGTACACTGGATGAATATGGCGCAGGCATACTTATCAGACGTGTCCAATTACAAAAAGTTGATCCTCCAGCTGCCGTTATTGATGCTTTCAGAGATGTTCAGGCTGCAAGAGCTGACCAAGAAAGGCTAAGAAACGAAGCTGAAGCTTACTCAAACAGGATAATCCCGGCAGCACGCGGTGAAGCCGCACAATTAATGGAAGCTGCTGAAGCCTATAAAAACTCTGTTATAGCTGATGCCGAAGGTCAAGCATCAAGATTTAACTCAATTTATGAAGAATATAGAAAAGCACCAGAAGTTACTCGAGGGAGGATGTACCTTGAAACAATCGAACGTGTGTATGGCGGAATGGATAAGATCATAATAGACCAGAGTGGTGATAGCTCAAATGTTGTACCATATCTGCCCCTAGATCAATTACAAAAACGGCAAGATGATGGAGAAGCGCAATGATTAAAAAACTTGGAATAACAGGCTTGATTGTATTACTATTTGCTTCTGCTGTGATCCTTTTTAGTGCAGCGTTCACCGTTCATCAAACACAGCAAGCATTGATTTTACGTTTTGGTGAAGCAATAAGAATCGTCACAAATCCTGGATTACATTTTAAAATGCCAATTGCTGATGACGCGGTATACATTGATAAAAGAATTTTGGACTTAGATTCAGAATCACAGGAAGTTATTGCATCTGACCAGAAGAGGCTTGTCGTCGATGCATATTCAAGATACCGGATAACTGACGCATTAAAGTACTACCAGTCAGTTCAAACATCAGCTAGAGCAAATGCCCGTCTTTCTCAAATTCTCAACTCGGCCGTAAGAAGGGTACTGGGTGCGGCAACGTTCGAGGAAATTGTGAGAGATAAGCGACCAGAATTGATGAAAAAGATTACGGAGCAAGTGAACAATGAGGCGGCGGCTCTTGGAATGTCAATTGTAGATGTAAAAATCAGAAGAGCCGATCTACCTGAGGCTAACAGCCAAGCTGTATACATGAGAATGCAAACAGCAAGGACCAAGGAAGCAAATGACATCAGAGCAAGAGGTCAAGAGCAGGCGAAAATCATAACATCAGTAGCAGACAGGGAAGCAAAGATCATCATAGCTGAGGCTAATAAGATCTCAGAAATAACAAGGGGTGAAGGTGACGCTGAGCGAAACAGTATTTATGCGGAATCATACGGCAAAGATCCAGAGTTTTTTAAGTTTTATCGCTCAATGGTTGCCTATGAAGAAAGTTTGAAGTCGGGTGATACACGCTTGGTTATTTCACCTGATACTGATTTTTTCAATTATTTTAAAGACCCTCTCGGCTCTGACTAAGAATGGATATTTTGATAATGGCGATCGCAGTATTCTTATTATTAGAAGGTACTGTTTACGCCTTATTTCCTGAGCAAACAAAACGGATGCTGGCAACAATAATCTCTATGGATACGAATAATCTCCGGGTTTTTGGACTTGTCATGGTAACTTTGGGCGCAATAATAATATGGTTGGTTTAAAAAACATAATTTTGACAAAATCTATATCTAAATGAATGATGTAAAAATTAAATTTTGGAAGTTAATATGCAAAAATTACACAATATCAAATTAACATTAACTATCTTGCTTGTCTTTGGGATAATTGTCTTTGCAAACCCTCTACGGGCTAATACCTATCCAGATTTCTCTGAGATTGCAGCAAAATATGCAGACTCAGTTGTCAATATATCCTCAAAGCAGAGTGTCAAAAGTAGCGATCCTTTCAATGGGCTAAATCCAGAGGACATACCCGATGTTTTCCGAGATTGGTACGAAAAAAATAAAAATTCTCAACGACCTGAGTCTGCAAGCTCACTCGGTTCAGGTTTTGTGATTGATGAGGAGGGTATAATAATAACAAACGCTCATGTGATACTTGATGCCAATGAAATTGATGTGATATTTTCAAATGGAGTCATACTGCCTGCCGAACTTGTGGGAAAGGATACCAAAACTGATATTGCGGTCTTGCGTGTAGAGCCCGCTGAAGGGCAGAATTTGGTTGCCCTAGAATTTGGTAACTCAGATGAACTGAAAGTAGGGCAATGGGTAATGGCAATAGGTAACCCGTTTGGATTGGGTGGAACTGTAACTGCTGGTATTGTCTCTGCAAAAAATAGAGATATAAGGTCGGGTCCATATGATAATTTTATACAAACCGATGCTGCAATTAACCGGGGGAACAGCGGGGGACCATTATTTAACACAAATGGAAAGGTGATCGGAATAAATTCCGCGATTATATCGACTACAGGTGGATCAGTTGGAATTGGATTTGCAATACCATCAAAAACAGCAACGGCCGTAATAGAGCAATTGATTGAATATGGTGAAACTAGGCGCGGGTGGTTAGGTGTTAGAATTCAGGAAGTTTCCGAAGATATTGCATCCAGTCTCGGTATGAATGATGCAAGTGGTGCACTTGTTGTTAGCGTTGATGATGATGGACCCGCAAAGCGGGCTGGGATTAAATCTGGGGATATCATACTGAAGTTTAATGGTGTTGTAATTGATACAATGAGGGAATTGCCAAGAGTTGTAGCAGAGACAAAGGTTGGTACAAGGGCTGAAGTAGAAATTTGGCGTAAAAATAAAGTCATAAACAAATCTGTGGTGATTGAAAGATTGAATGAGGGCAGCCTCGTACCTGTAGAGTCACCTGATGTTGAGGATAACAGTGATGTAGATAATACCTCTGTCTTAAACCTTGGTTTCTCGTTAAGCAATGTAAGTAAAGAATTAGCGGCCAAATATGATTTTACCCCAAACCAAAAGGGTCTTGTTGTAACACAGATAGACAATCAATCTGATGCATTCAAAAGAGGTTTGCAGGAGGGCGATGTTATTAACGTTATAAATGAGCAGGATCTATTCAGCGTTAATCAATTTATTCGTATTATTGATAAATACAAAAAGGCTGACAAAAACTTACTTCTAATAAAGGTAGTTCGTGGAAAGAATATGATCCGGATATTTCCAATTGATATTTCTATAGATTAATCAATTATTTTATCCTCTGGTATGCCTATAAAGTATAATAGACTATCGAGACCAGTGTGCTCTATCTGCCCATTAGCATTTGCTTTTAATATTGGTTTGCCTCTGTAGGATATTCCAAGGCCAGCTTCTTTTATCATTTCCAAGTCGTTCGCTCCATCACCTATGGCCACCACTTCAGCATTTGTGAGCTTATGAGACTCTATAGTTTTTTTGAGGATTTTCTTTTTCGATATGGAGTCAATTATTGGCGGAATAACCTTACCAGTAAGAATATCATCAATCACTTCCAGGTTATTGGCATAATTTTCGTGGAAATTAAGTTTTTCTGATATTTTTTTAGTGAAAAAAGTAAATCCCCCTGAAACCAATATTGTTTTTATTTTTTGCTTATTGAGATTTATTAGCAATTTTTCTGCACCATCATTTAATTCAATCTTATGGAAAATTTCATTGAGAAGTTCTAATTTCATACCCTTTAGCAAGCCAACTCTTTTTTCTAAAGCATCAGCAAAGGCTATTTCTCCCTCCATTGCCCTTCTTGTGATATCTTCTACTTCTTCTTTTACATTTATGAGATCTGCAATCATATCAATACATTCTTGTTTTATGATTGTTGAGTCCATATCCGAGATGAATATTCGCTTACTATTTTCTTCAGCATTTTGGTAAGCCCAATCATACAAGCAAGTATTAAAATACTCAATTAATTGATCAGCTATTACAGTCTTATCTGAGCTAAAATAAATCTCACAGGCTCTTTCACTAGCAAGCCATTTACTTTTGATATCGACTTTTAAAAAATCCTGAATCGCTGTAAAGGTTTCTGTTGTTATGTTGTTATCTTTACTAGATACTATTGTAAGTAATTTTTTCATTCTTTATTTGTAGACTAAGGTAGATGTCAAATTATAGCTCAATTCTTATTTCAGGTCCAACAGCTTCTGGGAAGTCTCAGCTGGCAGTTCGGTTGGCAAAAATCTATGATGGTGTGGTAATTAACGCTGACGCCATGCAAATATATGATGTACTTTCAATTATAACTGCTCGACCAAACATCAAATCTCAAGACGGCGTTCCACACTTTTTGTATGGTTATGTTAATCCTCAAATAAGGTATTCAGTCGGTGAATGGCAAAAAGATATTGCAAGATTACTGGTATTCTTAGAGAAAATAAATATTTTACCTATAATTGTCGGTGGGACAGGATTATATTTTTCTGGGTTACTGGGTGAAATAGCTGAAATACCAAATATTTCTCAAGAAATAAGAAGCAAATGGTTGAAAGTTAAAGATGAAAATGACACGCATTATCTTCATGAATACTTAAAAAAAATAGATCCAAAATCATACAAAAAGATCAATCCAAATGATCCATCAAGAATTTTACGCGCCATTGAAGTTTATGAGCAGACTGGTGTTTCAATTCAGGATTGGCAAGAAAATGCGGGTATTCGACTCATAGAAAAGTCAAAGTCAAAATTTATTTATCTCTGCCCCAACAAGGATGATCTGCATTTTAATATCGAAAATAGAACAGCCCAAATGTTATCGAGTGAAGAGCTGTATAGAGAGGTTAGCGATCTTCGTAAACTTAGAGTCCCATCTGCCTATCCATTAATGAAAGCAATTGGTGTAAGAGAAGTCATCGATTTAATTGATGGTAAAACTAATCAAGATCAAGTAAAAATTAGCATAAATAATCAAACAAAAAGATACGTAAAAAGACAAATAACATGGGCACGAAAAAAAATGGTTGATTGGAACTGGATTGATGACGAAAAACAAATTTCTGAACTCTTATAAAAAAAATTGATTAATTTTTCTTTATGAAATATATTGAGATATAAATTTAATATTAATGGATTAAATGATGTACTTAAATAGAAATCTGCTGGTCGTCTTCTGTATCACCTGAGTCCCCCGAGGGTTCTTAATGGTGATACTTTGATAGGGGCAAACGCCCCTTTTTTTAATTTTGGGTATATCTTTATGAAAATTTTTTTTAAAAAAGGTAATAAGAATGGGTAAAAAAATTACAGGAGCAGAAATGGTAATTCAAACACTTCATGATCAGGGTGTTGAGTCTGTTTTTGGTTATCCGGGTGGTGCAGTACTTCCAATTTATGACGCTATATTTCAGCAGGAAAATGTAAAGCATATCCTTGTACGTCATGAACAGGGTGCATCACATGCAGCAGAAGGTTATGCCCGTTCAACCGGTAATGTTGGTGTTCTCATCGTGACTTCGGGGCCAGGGGCTACAAATGCCGTAACTGGGCTTACAGATGCTTTACTGGACTCTATACCTATTGTTTGCATAAGTGGGCAGGTACCAACACATCTCATTGGAACTGATGCATTCCAAGAGGCCGATACTGTTGGTATTACAAGAGCATGCACTAAGCATAATTGGTTGGTTAAAGATATTAAAGATCTACCACGTATTATGCATGAGGCATTCTATATTGCGAGATCAGGTCGTCCTGGTCCGGTTTTGGTGGATATTCCAAAAGATATACAATTCGCAGAGGGTGAATACGAGAATTTATCTAAAACAACTCATAAAACATACACGCCTCCAAGTACAATTGATAGTAAAGCTGTTTCGGCCGTTGTAGACCTTATGCAAAGGGCCAAGAGGCCAATTATATACTCAGGCGGGGGTATAATAAATTCAGGTCCTAAAGCATCAAAATTATTACAAAAATTTGTACAAAAAACTAATATGCCAATTACATCAACGTTAATGGGTCTCGGCGCTTATCCAGGTTCAGGAGACAATTGGCTCGGTATGTTGGGCATGCATGGCACCTATGAAGCAAATATGGCGATGCATGATTGTGATTTAATGCTATGCATTGGTGCGAGGTTTGATGACAGAATTACAGGAAAAATTGATGAATTTTCCCCAAAATCAAAAAAAATTCATGTAGATATAGACGCAACGTCAATAAATAAAAATGTTGAAGTAGACCTATCTATTATTGCTGACTGCGGTAAATTCCTTAATGAAGTACTCAAAATTATGGAAAATAGAAATAATAAATTCCAATCCTACGATTTATGGTGGAAGCAAATTGATTCATGGAAAAAAGTGAATTGCCTGCAATATAAAGCAAATTCAGATGTAATCATGCCACAATATGCTATCCAAAGATTGTATGAATTAACAAAAAATAAAGATACATACATTACGACTGAAGTCGGACAACATCAAATGTGGGCAGCACAATTTTATAAATTCGATAAACCAAATCGATGGCTAACATCAGGGGGTTTGGGCACTATGGGTTATGGCTTCCCTGCTGCAAACGGTGTTCAGGTTGCGAAGCCCGACGCGCTGGTTATAGATATTGCTGGAGATGCATCAATACTGATGAATATTCAGGAGCTTTCAACAGCGGTTCAATATCAACTTAACACAAAGATCTTTATTTTGAATAATAGCTACATGGGGATGGTCAGGCAATGGCAACAGTTACTACACGGTAATCGAATTTCTGAGAGTTACTCTGACTCATTACCAGATTTTGTGAAGCTTGCAGAGGCTTACGGTGCAACTGGTATACGTGCGAAAAAGCCAGCTGAACTTGATGATGCAATTTTGGAGATGATCGATACGCCAGGACCTGTTATTTTTGACTGCGTTGTTGCAAATCTTGAAAATTGTTTTCCAATGATTCCATCAGGTAAGGCTCATAATGATATGTTACTTGGTGAGAATGTATCTGATGAAGAAGTAGCAAACGCTATTGATGATGATGGAAAAATAATGGTTTGAAAATTAATTTATGAGTGAATGAAATGAACAAGAAAAATCCTGCTTCAACTTATGATATCATCTCAATAAATGAAGATGATGAAAGACATACATTATCTATTATTGTTGACGACGAACCAGGCGTTTTAGCAAGAGTCATTGGGCTCTTTGCTGCGAGAGGATTTAATATTGACTCGCTCACTGTGTCTGAAACAGAAAGCAAACAGCAACTATCCAGAATTACACTTGTAACATCTGGATCGCCAAGTGTAATTGAAAAAATAAAAGTTCAAGTTGATAGGCTGGTTTCCGTTCACAGAGTGGCAGATCTTACAGCTGATTATGGTCAATATGGAGCTCTCGAGAGAGAGCTAGCGTTAATAAAAGTAAAAGGGACAGGAAACAAAAGGCTTGAGGCATTAAGATTGGCCGAAGCATTTGATGCTCAAACAGTTGATGCGAGCCTTGATAGTTTTGTTTTTCAAATAACAGGACGAACCCGTGAAATTGATAGATTTATTAATTTAATGGCTAGTGTAGGGCTTACAGAAGTATCAAGAACTGGTGTGGCTGCGCTAAAAAGGGGTGCTGGAAGCACATAATATTATGAATGAATTTAGATTTTAATACATTAACAATATAGAATAGGGATAAAAAAATGAGAGTTTATTATGATACTGATGCTGATCTTGGGCTAATAAAAAGTAAGAAAGTTGGGATTATTGGTTTTGGAAGCCAAGGGCATGCGCATGCACTAAATTTAAAGGACTCAGGGATAAAGAATATTGCTATTGGCTTGAGGGATGGTTCCAGCTCAGCCAAAAAGGCTAAGGATAGTGGTTTAAAAGTTATGTCAGTTTCAGAATTATCCGCGTGGGCCGATATGATAATGATGTGTGCACCTGATGAAATTCAGCCTGATATATACAAAGAACATATAAAGGATCACATAAAGCCTGGAACCGCTATTGCTTTTGCTCACGGTTTAACAATTCATTTTGGGCTTATCGAGCCGTCAAAAGATCTTGATGTTATAATGGTGGCCCCAAAGGGTCCTGGGCATACCGTACGAGGTGAATTCCAAAAAGGTGGGGGTGTGCCATGCTTGATGGCAATACACCAAGACTCATCTGGTAACGCTCATGATGTTGCTCTATCCTATGCAAGTGGTATTGGCGGTGGGCGCTCTGGTATAATTGAAACAACATTCAAAGAAGAATGTGAAACTGATCTATTTGGCGAGCAAGCTGTTCTGTGTGGTGGACTTGTTGAGTTAATCCGTGCTGGCTTTGAGACACTAACCGAAGCTGGTTATGCACCAGAAATGGCCTACTTCGAGTGTCTGCACGAGGTTAAATTGATTGTTGATCTCATCTATGAAGGCGGTATTGCCAATATGAATTATTCCATTTCAAATACGGCCGAATATGGAGAATATCAATCAGGACCACGATTAGTTACTGAAGAAACAAAACTTGAAATGAAAAAAATCTTAAATGATATTCAAACAGGAAAATTTGTTACAAATTGGATGAACGAGTGTAAAGCCGGGCAACCTACTTTTAAAGCTATAAGACGCCTAAATGATGCTCATCCCGTTGAAGAAGTTGGAGAAAAACTAAGAGACATGATGCCTTGGATAAAAGCCGGTAAATTAGTTGATAAAGAGAAGAACTAAGGTTAGATGAGCTCCGAAGATAACCATATAAGAATATTTGATACAACTCTACGTGATGGTGAGCAATCACCAGGCGCGACAATGACACTTGATGAGAAAATTCAGGTTGCAGAATTATTAGACGATATGGGTGTTGATATAATCGAAGCTGGATTCCCCATTGCTTCAAACGGTGACTTTGAAGCTGTATCAAAAATTGCTGAAAGATCACAAAATTCTATTATCGCAGGACTGGCAAGGGCGATTCCTGAGGATATTGACAGAGCAGGTGAAGCAGTAAAAAAAGCAAAAAGAGGTAGAATTCACACGTTTGTCTCCACATCCCCTATACATCTTGAACACCAAATGAAAAAAAACGAAGAAGAAGTTCTAGAAATCATAAAAAAAACAGTCACCTTGGCAAGAAACTATGTTGAAGATGTCGAATGGTCAGGCATGGATGCAACAAGAACATCTATCGATTTTTTGTGTAAATGTTGTGAAGTAGCAATAAAGAATGGTGCAACTACTATCAATATACCGGATACGGTCGGATACGCCATCCCTCGTGAGTTCAATAATTTGATTAAAACCTTACGGGAAAAAGTACCAGGCGCGGATGAAGTTATTTTTTCTACACACTGTCATAATGACCTTGGCCTAGCTGTGGCCAATTCTTTAGCAGGTGTCGATGCCGGCGCAAGACAGATTGAATGCACAATAAACGGACTGGGAGAAAGGGCAGGAAATGCGGCACTGGAAGAGGTTGTTATGGCGATTAATACTCGTTCTGATGCGTTACCTTACACAACAAAAATTGATACAACAAAAATACTGCGAGCATCAAAGCTCGTATCTGCTATAACATCTTTTCCAGTCCAGTATAACAAAGCTATCGTTGGAAAAAATGCTTTTGCACATGAGTCTGGCATTCATCAAGATGGGATGCTGAAGAATAGCCAGACATACGAGATAATGAACCCCGAAGCTATTGGTCTTAAGGAGTCGTCACTAGTAATGGGAAAACACTCGGGAAGGCATGCCTTTAGAGAAAAATTAGCAGATCTTGGATATAAACTTGGTGATAATGCATTTCAAGATGCGTTTGACAGATTTAAGACGCTTGCTGATAAAAAGAAGAATATTTACGATGAGGATATTATGGCTCTCGTCGATGATGAAATTTCAAGTACAAGCGAGAGACTAAAGTTTAAATCACTTATCGTGAATGCGGGAACGCAAGGACCACAAAGTGCAGAGCTTGAGATGGAAGTTGATGGTGAAATCATGAAAAATAAATCAACGGGCGATGGGCCTGTAGATGCAATATTTAATTGTATAAAATCCATATTTCCTCATGAGGCATCCCTACCATTATACCAAGTTCAAGCAGTAACAGAGGGAACGGATGCACAAGCCGAAGTTAGTGTTAGACTGGAAGATGAGGGTATATCTTTCACCGGTAGGGGGGCAGATACAGACACACTAGTAGCCTCGGCAAGAGCATACATCAGCGCACTAAATAGGTTGCTTATCGCAAAAGAGCGATCAAATTAATCATATTGGGCCCGTAGCTCAGCTGGTAGAGCAGTTGACTCTTAATCAATTGGTCGCAGGTTCGAGTCCTGCCGGGCCCGCCAGCTCAGTAACAGATGATATTTATATATCTTGATATTGGTTGAGCAAGAGTTCTTTCAGTTACCCAAATCACATAATGTATTGTAATTTGCACCATTTTAATATTTAATAAGCCATTAATGAATGATTAACTATTTTAAAGGGAGAACGAAATGTTAAGAATGTTTATGTTTGTACTCGCTTTTGTAACTTTTGGTATTGCTAACGCTGAAGCTAAAGATATAAAAGTTGGTATTATTTTAGGCTTTACAGGCCCAATTGAATCGTTGACTCCTGATATGGCTGCTGGTGCAGAACTTGCATTTGCGGAAGCCTCAGACTCAGGAGCTCTATTAGGTGGATCAACCATTTCTGTAAGTAGAGCTGACTCAACTTGCATTGACTCCGCAGCAGCAACTACTGCAGCTGAAGGTTTAGTAAGTGAAGGTGTTACTGCTATTGTTGGTGCTGACTGTTCAGGTGTAACAGGTGCTGTACTTGCAAACGTTGCTGTACCTAAGGGTGTGCCGATGATTTCACCATCTGCGACATCACCTGCATTAACAACAGCAGAGGACAATGGACTATTTTTTAGAACAGCACCGTCCGACGCAAGAGGGGGTGAAGTTTTGGCAGATATCACTGCTGATAGAGGTGTGAGTAGTGTTGCGATAACTTATGTTAATACTGACTATGGTGTTGGTTTGGCTGATGTTTACGAAGCGGCAGCGGAAGCAAGAGGAATTGAAGTAACAACAAAAACACCACATGAAGGCGATAAAGCTGACTACAGTGCTGAAGTTGGCGTATTATCATCTGCTGGCGGTGATGCTCTTGTTGTTGTTGGATATCTGGACCAAGGCGGTAACCAAATCATAAGGGGTTCACTTGATACTGGTGCATTTGATACATTTATCTTATCAGATGGTATGATTGGTGACTCTTTAACTGATGCTTTTGGTTCTGAACTTAATGGATCTTTCGGCTCTATGCCAGGTTCGACAAGTCCAGGTGCGCTAAAATTTGCTGAATATGCAGAAGCAAATGGCGTAAATCCATCTGTATATGTTGGTGAGTCATATGACGCAGCTGCACTAATTGTATTAGCAATGGCATCAGCAGACTGTGACATCAGTGGTTGTGCTGGTTCTGATGACAGCGCATCTATAGCCGATAATATTTTAAGTGTTGCAAACGGACCTGGTGTAAAAATATACGCCGGTGAGCTTGCTAAGGGTATCAGACTTGCAAGCGCTGGTAATGCTATAAACTACGAAGGCGCAACCGATGTTAACTTCACAGATGGTGGGGAGGCATTCGGTGCATTCTTAGAAAAGGCAATTGAAGGCGGTTCATTTGTGAATGCTTCACAAAGATAAAAAAATGTCACCCTGTCATATATTGGCAGGGTGACCTTTAATTCTTAATTATTTTTTCAGGCAAAAGTCCTTTTGGTCTATATCTCATGACCAACAATAAACCTAAACCCATCATTAAATATCTAAAATATGGAATGCTATCGATCAAGTGTTTTTTTACTTCATTGGCGTTATCAACTTGACTCAGTAGCGTATTAATTAAAAAAAGTGCGAGCGGTGCAGACTCAATCCATATAAACCAAACAACAAAACCCCCCAATATTGCGCCATAATTATTACCTGTTCCGCCAAGTAGTACCATTACCCATATCAGGAAAGTATATCTTAAGGGCTGAAAGCTTGCAGGCGTGAATAGACCATCATAAGTGACAAGCATCGCGCCTGCAAAACCAATGATTGCCGATCCAATCATAAATATGTGTAAATGACGTTTTACCACATTTTTTCCCATCGCTTTTGCTGCATCTTCGTTATCACGTATGGCGCGCATCATCCTTCCCCACGGCGATCTCAGAGCTTTTTCTGAAAAGATAAGCAATGTAATTAAAACGACTGCAAATATTAAGCTAAAGCATAATTTCACAAATACACCTGATGAGCTTATGACAAGCTCTTTTAAAGTCGCCATTTGCTGATCAATATCTGTAATTTTAGATAATCGGCTTGAATAAATAGACTCAATCATACCAATAAACCAATCGGAGTTTTGTAAGTCTACTTCATACGGTGCCGGTCTTTTTAAACCAATCACATTCTTCACACCGCGTGTCAGCCACTCTTCATGTTTCACAATAGTAATTACGATACCTGATATTAAGAGCGTTGCAATTGCAAGATAATCTGACCTTAGGCCTAAGCAAACCTTTCCTGTTACGAATGCTACGAATGCTGCAAGTAGCGCCCCGACGAACCATGAAAATATGATAGGCATATTGAAACCACCGAGATAGCCGCTTGTTGCAGCATCAATTGATTCAATAGCATGTATTGAAGGACCAGAAACAATTTTCATTATTGGTACAATTGATATTACAAGTACAAAAATAATATAATTTTTATATTTTGATGTAACTTTGCTATGTACATAAAATACTGCATAAACCAGTGCTGCTAGTAATAGGCCAGACATAATAATACCTGTACCACCAGCATCCCATGCTGCATATACAGGTGGGACGGATATAACAATTACTGCGAGCCCTCCAATGGCCAAGAAACCCATCACTCCAAAGTTAATCAATCCTGAATAACCCCATTGCATATTTACTCCCATGGACATTACCGATGAGATTAAGCATAAGTTGAGTATCGATAAAGCAACTCCCCATGATTGGAAAAAACCAACAAGCATAATCAGAAGGCCCATGATTGTGAAGGCAATTTTTATATCAAGATTTTTCTTCAAATTACCTTTCCTTTAAATATTCCGTTTGGTCTGTAGATGAGAACCACAATTAGTATAGCGAAAGAAATTGCAAATTTATAATCAGTTGAAATATATTGCACTAAGCTATTTGGCTCAAGCTGTTCTGGGAGCAAATATATAAAAAATTTTTTATATGCATAGGTTAAGCCAATTTCAGTGAATGCAATAACGAAGCCACCATAGAACGCTCCGAGAGGATTTCCTATCCCACCGACTATGGTTGCCGCAAATATTGGTAGCAGATTATTCCAATATGCGAGTGGTTTAAAACTTTTGTCTAGTCCATAAAGGGTTCCAGCGATCGTTGCTAATATTGAGACGAGAATCCAAGTAAGTAGAATAATTTTTCCAGGATCAATACCTGATAAAAGAGCCAAATCTTCATTGTTTGAGTAAGCCCTCATTGATTTACCAGTTTTTGTTTTGTTAAGAAAATAAAATAACAAAGAGCATGTGATAATTGTAGTGATGAAAGTTATTAGCTGTGTTGATTTTATTGCAAGACCCTCATTTAGTCCCGTTAGATTTTTAAATTCGTTTGCCTTTAGGATGAATCTTGACCCATCCATAAAAGTAACATCTCCGGGTCCAATAATTATTCGAACAATTGCATTAAGTATAAACATCACACCTAAGCTAACGACAATTAATATAACCGGATCACTCTTTTTCTCTCTGTAGTATTTAAATACGGCCTTATCAAAAAATATGCTAATTAAGATTGTTGCGATGATACCGATTGGTAATGCAATAAGGGCAGTAGGTAGTACACCAAGTGATATTCCCATAGACTGCAGGTACCATGTAAATAAGATCACTATCATAGTTGCAAATGCCATAAGGTCTCCGTAGGCAAAATTTGCAAATCTGAGAACTCCGTATATTAGTGTAACACCTATTGCCCCAAGTGCTAACTGGGATCCATATGTAATGGCTGGCACCACAATGAAATTTGTTAGAAGAATTATTGAGTTTAATAAGTCCATTTACCCACCTAAGAAAGACCTTTTTATTTCATTATCATTAAGTAAATATTCACCCGATCCTTCATATGCATTCCTGCCAGTTACGAGAATATAACCTCGATCCGATATATCTAGAGCTTGTCTTGCATTTTGCTCTACCATAAGAACGGCTATATTTTTTCCCTTGATGTTTAGTATGTGCTGAAAAATCTCATCCATGACAACGGGTGAAACACCTGCGGTCGGTTCATCAAGCATGAGGACTTTTGGATCAGTCATTAATGCCCTTGCCAGAGCAACTTGCTGCCTTTGCCCTCCTGATAGCTCACCCGCAAATTGATCACTTTTTTCCTTGATTATGGGGAATAAATCAAACATTTCGTTTAGTCTATCATTGATATCTCCTGCTATTAAAAAGGCACCCATTTCAAGATTTTCTCTAACAGTTAATTCTGTAAATATATTATTAGTTTGGGGAACAAATGATATACCTGACTTTATCCTATCTTGTGGTTTCATCTTATTTATATTTTTGCCCTCTAAAAAAACATCGCCAGTCGAATTATTAAGAATTCCAAGCATGGCCTTCATGGCTGTTGACTTTCCGGCGCCATTTGGACCGAGTATTGAAACAATCTCACCCCGTTCAACCTCAAAGTAGCAATCCTCAATTATATTTGCTCCACCATAACCTCCAGTAAGTTTCTTTGCTGAAAAAAACATTATTTTTTTACACCTCTGCCTAAGTATGACTCAATGACCTCATCATTCTTTCTTATTTCGTCAGCCGTCCCTTTAAATAATACGGAGCCCTCCGCAAGAACAATTATTGGGTCACATAACCTGCTTATTAAATCAAAGTCATGCTCAATCATACAGAATGTATAACCTTTTTCATTATTGAGACGTAATATTGACTCTGCTATATCATTCAATAAGGTTTTATTAACACCCGCGCCAACCTCATCAAGAAATACGATCTTTGCATCCACCATCATTGTGCGCGCGAGTTCGAGTAGTTTTTTTTGCCCACCAGACAGATTGCCCGCCAATTCATTTTTTAGATGGTCAATTTTCAGAAATTCTAATACTTCAAACGCTTTTTGTTTGATTACATCATCTTCTTCCTGAATCTTCCTTCTGTTGACTAATGAATAGAGCAAATTCTCTCCTGCTTGATTGCCAGGGACAACCATAAGATTTTCTACAACTGTCATATTTGTGAATTCGTGTGCTATTTGAAATGTCCTGAGCATGCCCAATTCAAAAAGTTCGTAGGACTCGAAACCTGTTATATTTTCACCATTATATAAAACTGATCCTGACTCGGGCTTTAGATGCCCGGTAATAACATTGAAAAGTGTGCTCTTACCTGATCCGTTTGGGCCGATTATTCCCGTAATAGAGCCTTCTTCTATATCTATTGTACAATCGTTCAATGCGACAAGGCCACCAAACCTCTTTACTATATTTTGAACATTGAGAAGTGTTTCACTCATATGAAAGACCCAAAAAATAATCGATTATTATTTTATTTTTTATGGATATACTATCATAATTACAGATTAATTGTATTCTAAAACTTTATTGAATTCAAAGATACCTGTTGTGTTATTTTTGCTATTAAAATGTTAATGCTTTGAATACCAAGAGGTAAAAATCAATTTTATTAAAAACCTCTAAAGCGTCGATGTTAAGCGATATGAGATATAAATATATAAAAAAACTTAAAATTGCTGTAGGGATTTGCTTTGAATATTGAGTATTTTTTTTGTAACTAAGAAAGTAATTATTAATTGTAGTTAGCCTCAAAATTATAATAATAAGTGCTGAGAAACACTTAAAAGTGCAATAGATCAATGAAAGCGTTATTGCAATTATTATTGTATATCTAAACTGCTTATTACTAATATCAATTAGGTGATTTGTTACTGTATAATAGAGCGCGTATACTGTGATTACATCGCGAATAAAATATAAAATTTGTTTTTTTTGGAGCATTGGCATTATTTTTCCATA
>CENY01036241.1_pt1 | contig 28621 bp, 25 predicted proteins | sample 356181 | NCBI WGS metagenome assembly CENY01 (sample SAMEA2619840, study PRJEB7988) | marine metagenome | isolation source: saline water (ENVO:00002010), including
CGGCAAGCTGCTCCAGGGTGCTCACGTGGCCGTCCCTACCGGCAAGTCCACCTGCCGCGGCGCGTCGCACGCCTGTTCTGCCTCCCGGACCGGCGCGAAGCTACGTCGGTGAGCGTGGCAGGGGCCGTGAGCGGCCAGGGCAGCCAGATGCTGGGGCGTGGGGTAACCTTTGTGTCGGGCAAATCCGTATTGCGGCAACTGCACGTCCAGCTCGCACATAAGGGCATCTCTGGCCACCTTGGCGAGAATCGAGCCAGCACTGATCTCCCTAATGCGTGCGTCGCCTTTCACCACAGCCAAAGCCGGCACCGCAAAGTCCGGCAGCAGGTGCCCGTCTACCAGGATGATGTCCGGCTCGACATCCATCGCCGCCACTGCACGCTGCATTGCCAGGTGGCTGGCACGCAAAATATTCAGGCGGTCGATCTCTTCCACGCTGGCCTCACCCAAGCCCCACGCAAACGCGCGTTGCTTGATCTCTTCGGCCAGCGCCTCTCGGCGTCGGGGCGACAGCCGCTTCGAATCACGCAGTCCGTCGATGGGGCAGTTCTCTCCCAGAACCACCGCGCCGGCAACTACCGGACCGGCCAGGGGACCTCGGCCCACCTCATCTACTCCGGCGCTCAAGCGGCGCGTCGCTTGGTTTGAAAACAGATCCATGACACTGCGATCCTTCAACGATCGGTCAGCCAGCCTGCCACCGCATCCGCTGCGCGCCAATTCGCGTTCCGGCGCAACTCTGCGCGCAGCGCTGCAAACGAACGCAAGTATTCTGGGTAGCCGGTGTCTTTGTCCAGCAACGCCGATATTTTTTTCGCCATGGGCTGTGCTTGCAACTCATCTTGTATAAATTCAGGCACCAACGCTTCGCCGGCGAGAATGTTGGGCAGCGCGATGTAGGGGGTGCGCACCAGGCGCCTGAGGACCTGGTAGTTGAACCCGCCGAGCTTGTATCCCACCACCATGGGACGACCCAACAGCATCGCTTCCAGCGTGCTGGTACCGGATTTCACAAGCGCTGCGTTGCAGGCGGTGAGCGCAAGACGTCCGTCTCCGGCGTAGCTGGTGAGGTCTAACCCCGCATGAAGATGCGCATTTTCAGCAAGCCAGCGACGAATAGGCTCGGTAGGACACGGCACCACGAAACTCACGGGGCCATGTTTGTCGGCCACTACTCGCGCCGTTTCGAAAAATGCAGGCGCGAGATGACGTACCTCCGACAATCTACTCCCCGGCAGCACCGCCACGCACTTGCCCGGTCCAATCTGCAGCTGGTCTTTCGCTTGTGCGCGCGCCTCCTCCCCAGAAGCAGCGTCGTCGATCTCGTCCGCCAGCGGGTGACCGACGTAGACCACCTGCAGATCTTGTCCCTGGTAGAACTGTGCCTCGAACGGAAACAGCGTCAGCAGCATGTCGACACTGCGGGCCAGGGTACGCACGCGCCCACGCCGCCAGGCATAAACGGAAGGGCTCACATAGTGCACCAGCGGGAAGCCGCAACGTTTCATGCGGCGCGCAAGGCGCAGGTTGAACACATTGAAATCCACGCCCACAAACACGTCAGGCGGGTGCGCGGCAAAAGCATCGCCCAGCCGCCGCTGGATTCCCAACAGTTCAGGTAGACGCACCAGCGGATCGGTAATGCCGTTCACCTGCAGCCGATCGAACCCCACTAACGGGCGCAGCCCTCGCGACTGCATGGCAGCGCCACCGGCGCCAGCGAAGCTGCAGGAGCCCAGGCGCGTTTCGAGGGCGTCCATCAGGCCGGCACCCAACCGGTCGCCGGATGCTTCACCGGCGACGATGGCAATACGCGGACCTTGATCTTGGCGCCAGATGTCTTCCCGGCGCAGTATCAACTTAAGTCGTCGCTCTGCCCGTTACTCGTGGACTTCGCCCGCGGTCGCGCAATGCCCCAGCGGGAGTCACGGATGGATTCAACGAATAACGCCACCTCTGGATACTCGGCGCTCACGCCCTCTAACTCCTGACACGCATCAGCAATGGTGCGTCCTTCCCGATATACCACCCGGTGGGCATCCTTGAGCGTTTTGATCAGTTCCACCGAATAACCTCGGCGACGCATGCCTTCCACGTTGAGACCAATAGCGGCTGCCGGATTACCCATCACCGTCATGTAGGCGGGCACGTCCTTGAGCACCAGGCTCATCCCGGAAACATGGCTGTGCGCGCCGATGCGCCGGTACTGGGGCACCCCACAATAGCCGCCGAAATTCGCGTGATCCCCCACCACTACATGCCCGGAAATGGACGCATTGTTGGCCATGATCACGTGATCACCCACCACGCAGTCGTGACCCACATGCACATAGGCCATGAACAGGCAGCTATTGCCAATCACCGTTTCCCCCATGTCCTGAGCCATGCCCCGGTGAATGGTCACGCCTTCGCGGATCACGTTGTCGTTACCGATTCGCAGCGTAGTGGGCTCGCCGTTGTATGCCAGTGCAGGGGTATCTTCGCCTACCGTGGCGAACTGATAGATGCGGTTACCGCGCCCGATCTTGGTGGGGCCCTTGATTACCGTGTGCGGCGCAATCCAGCAATCGTCGCCGATCTCCACCTCCGGGCCGATCCAGCTCCAGGGCCCCACTTCGACATTGGTACCCAGCACCGCGCTGGGATCGATGATGGCCCGGGGGTCGATCAAGTCGGCGTCCTGCTGTCCACTAGCTCTCGGTCTGAATGGCCCTGAACTCGGCACTGCAAGCCAGCGCCTCGCCTACGAAAGCTTCGCCGTGAAACTTCATCAATCCGCGCCGATCGGCCAGTATGCGGGTTTCCATGATAAGTTGATCTCCAGGCACCACGGGGCGCTTGAAGCGCGCTTTTTCGATACCCGCGAGGTAGTAATTGTAGCCATCCGCCGGGCGAATCCCCTTGGACTCGAACGCCAGCACCCCGGACAACTGAGCCAGGGCCTCCACCATCAACACGCCGGGCATGACAGGATTGCCCGGGAAGTGGCCATTAAAAAAATCTTCGTTGACGCTCACGTTCTTGAGCCCACGAATGCTCTCATTGGGCACTAGATCCAACACCCGATCCACTAACAGGAACGGATAGCGGTGCGGCAGAAACTCCAATAATTCAGTGACGTCCTTCATAGCCTTTCCATCCGTTGTCAGCTCTCGCCGCTGTCCTTTCCTGCGACTCGCTTCTCCAATGCCACCAAACGTCGGGTGAGGCCGTCCAACCCACCGAAGCGCAAAGCGCTACGCTTCCAACGCGCAGTCTTGGCGTGCAGCGTCCCGCTGGAGTAGGTACCCGGCTCTGCGATCGACGTGAGCACGTTGGTTGCCGCCGTGAGCACCACACGGTCTGCGAGTCGGATGGGACCGGCTCCGCCGATTCCGCACGCCCCAGCGATAACACAGTGCCTGCCAATGGTCACGCTCCCAGCAATCCCCACACAACCGCAGATGACGCTGTGCGCGCCGATTCGACAGTTGTGCCCGATCTGCACCTGGTTGTCGATCTTCACACCATCTTCCACAACAGTATCATCGATGGCGCCGCGGTCAATGGTGCTCCCCGCGCCCACACTCACGTCGCAGCCGATCCTGACGCCGCCCAGCTGAGCGATGGGCTCCAGCCGGCCTTGCTCGTCCGGCGCGAATCCGAAACCATCTGCGCCGATCACCGCACCAGCGTGTATCACGCAACCATCGCCGATCTGCACGCCCGCATACAGCACACTATTGGGCATGAGCCGTGTCGATTCACCTACCTTGCAACCATCCCCGATCACCGCATTGGCAAACACCTGTACCTTAGCCGATATGTCAGCCCCCTCTCCGACACAGGCCCCCGGACCAATTGCAGCGGTGGGGTGAATCGTTGCCGTCGGCGCCACGCGCGCCGAGTCGTCTACACCGGCAGGTAGTTCGGAAGGAGTAGCGAACAACTGCGAGATACGGGCGAACGCCACGTATGGTTGGTCGACTACCAGCGCATTTCCCGACCAGCCGGAAAGATCGTGTTCGTTCAGAATGACCGCGCCAGCCTTCGAGATCGGCAGAAAACGCCGATAGGCCGCGCTGGACAGATGGCTTATCTGGTCCTCGACGGCATCAGCGAGACTGCCAAGGCCGGTAATGCGCGTTTGCGGGTCGCCCACACATCGAGCGCTGACCAATTTTGCCAGCGCATCGAGAGTGAAGGCCGGCCCGCTCACTTGCTACTGGCGATTCTCGTTGAGCTTTTCGGTGACCTTGCGGGTGATGTCGTGCTTGCTGTTCACGTAGCGAAGGGTTTGACGCTCCATGATGAGATCATATCCCTCGATCTCGATAAGATCGCTGAGCACCTTGTTTATCTTCGGCCCCATCTGTTGAAGGATATCTTCCTGAACGTCCTGGACCTCTTTCTGCAGCTTGTTGGCTAGAAACTGATAGTCGAGCCCCTTGTCCTCTATGTCTTTCTGCGCCTTGCGTTGCTCGACGGGGCTCATCACCTCGCCGTCTTTCTGCAGTCGCTCCTGCAGCGCTTCGATCTCCTCACGCAGTGTTTGAACCTCTTGCTGCTCTTCGCGCAGGGCCTTCTCTGCGTCAGCAAGCAACTGCTTCGCCTCCTCGCTTTCCACCAGCGCGCGCTGGGTATCCAGCACGGCAATTTTCAGCTCTGCCGCAGCGGTTCCCGCCACCAGCATAAACACCAACACGGACCAATTGGCTAACTTCTTAATCACAATACATCTCCTAGATGCTGCTATTTCTGACAACCCGCGTTGGCGACATCATTTGCAGTGAATGTTGCTCACAACGACTTGTTATATGGCCGCTACTTATCGTCGGCCTGATCATTGAATTCTACCTCAGAACGTGCGCCCGAGTTCAAACTGGAAGCTCTCGCGCTCGTCCACCTCAGAAGTGTTGAACGTTTTCGCAAAGCTAAATGACATTGGCCCGAGACCGGTGAGCCAGGTCACCGCGACTCCAACCGAATAACGAAGCTCGCCCAGATCGAAAGCGAGGCAATTGACGCTAACCTCTGGGCAGCTTGAATTATAAACGTTGCCCGCGTCGAGAAATATAACGGGGCGAAACTGCCGGCTCTGGCGCGCGAAGGCGAAAGGCAAGATCAACTCTATGCCGCCCTCCACTTTGATGTTCCCGCCGAACGGATCACCTTCGGGCTCGTTGTAGGGATCGTCCTCGGAAGGCGTGGTTCGTGGCCCCAGCGAACTCTGCTCGAAGCCTCTCACGGAACCGAAACCACCCGAGAAGAAATGCTCGTAAAACGGCAGCCCGTTGGTGCCTCCATAGCCATCCCCGTAGCCGAGGTGCGCACGCAGGCGAAACGTCCATCGATCCCCAAAATTCAGAAACTGCTGGCCGTTGTATGTCACCTTCCAGAACTGGAGGTCACTGCCGGGAATACTGGCCTCCAATGCCAGAGCCTGCGCCCGTCCAGCGGTTGGAAACAGCCCACGGTTGAGCGTCGAGCTCTGCCAGCCCAGGTTCAGCTTGTAGTTCAGCGACTTGTTACCGTTCTTTTCAATAAACTCGCCGATTTCCTGCGCGGGATACCGCCCCTCCGTGATGTCCGTGTACTCGATTAGCCCACCGAAGCTGATACGCTGTGTCTCGCCGATGGGAAAGCCGAAATTCAGACCCGCCCCAAATGAATCCGTCGTAAAGCGCGCAATATTGCGTTCGTCGAAATCAAGACGGCGGGCAAACAGATTATATCCGCGGCTGATGCCGTCAATGGTGTAGTACGGATTAAAGTAGTTGAATTGCACGGATTGCTGAAAGTCGGAATAGCTCACGCCTACACCCAAGCTATTACCGCTACCCAGAACATTACTTTCCTGATAATTCGCCCCTAGAATCAGTCCGTACCCCTGCGAGAAGCCGACAGTTGCCGAAATACTGCCAGACGGCTGCTCTTCCACCATGAATTCCACGTCGATCTGGTCGTCGGTTCCAGCAACCTCCGGCGTCTCTACGTTGACGGTGCTGAAGTAACCCAACCGCTCCAACCGGATCTTGGACAGGTCGATCTGCGCCGTGGAGGCCCACCCGCCTTCCATCTGCCGCATCTCGCGGCGCATCACTTCATCCTGCGTGATCTTGTTGCCCGCAAAAACCACTCGGCGCACGTAGGCGCGTTTACCCGTATCAACGTAAAACTCCACGTCGACGGTACCGTCGTCTTCGTTGACACTGGGGATGCCGTTCGCAGTAGCAAAGGTATAGCCTGAATTACCCAGCGCCCGGGTAATCAGGTCTTCCGTGGCCGTCACTCGCGCCTGATTGAAAATTTCCCCACCAGACACCAGAAACAGACGCTCGAGTTCCGCAGGTTTGACGTCGCTCAGCTCGCCCACCAGACTGACATCGCGGATGGTGTATTTGAGCCCCTCGTTAACGTTGATCGCTATGTAAACCTGACGCTTGTCCGGCGTGACGCTCACCTGTGTCGACTCAATCTCGAACTCCACATACCCGCGGTCCCGGTAGTAGGACTCCAGAGACTCTAGATCCCCCGTAAGCTTCTCGCGCGCGTACTTGTCATTGCTGCGCCAAAAAAGCAGGCTTGGATGCTGCAGCTGGAACTCATCGAGCAGCTCTTCGAGCGGAAACACGCTGGCACCCACGATGTTGATGTGTCGGATTCCGGAGGTTTTGCCTTCTTCAACATCGATCTTGATGGCAACTCTGTTGCGCGGCAGCTGCTCCACATCGGTTTCGATGGAAGCACCGTAGCGACCCTGGGAGACGTAAGATCGTTCCAGCTCGATGCCAACCCGCTCCAATGTGGCCTGCTTGAAGATTTCCCCTTCTCTGAAGCCCTGTTGGCTCAACCCGTCCAGCAATGCTTCTGTTTTGATCGCCTTGTTACCCTCGATCTCGATACTGTCGATGGCCGGACGCTCGCTGAAGGTTACGACCAGCACGTCTCCATCACGCGCCATGCGAATGTCGTTGAAAAAACCTGAGCCAAATAACAGCCTGATGAGCTGACGAACGCCGACCTCGTCAACCTGCTCTCCCACATTGATGGGCAGTATGTTGAACACAGTGCCCGCAGAGACCCGCTGCAGGCCCTGCAAGCGGATATCCGCCACCGTGAACGTCTCTGCGCTCACTGTGGCCGAGAGGAGCAGCAACAATGCCGCCGTGCAAAGTTTTCTCATGGCGCTCACAACAGCCGGGCAATGTCGTTGTATATGACGATGATCATGAGCCCGGCCACTGCCGCCAGCCCCACCTGCGTACCCAGCAGCTGCACGCGCTCAGACACCGGCTTGCCCATCACGGCTTCCACGGAGCAGAACAGGATATGTCCCCCGTCGAGAATGGGTATGGGCAGCAGGTTCAATACGCCCAGCGATATGCTCAGCAGCGCCAACACGCTGATGAAAAAGCGCCACCCAGAACGTGCGGAATCCGCGGCGACCTTCGCGATGGTGATCGGGCCGCTGAGATTCTTGACCGACACGTCTCCAGTGATCATCTTCTTTAGCAACCCCAACGTGAGCAGCGTCTTGTCCCAGGTCTCGGCAACGCTCCTGGGCATGGCGTCCAGGGGGCCGTAGCGGATCTCGTTGGCATGGGAGCCGATCCCCACGTAGCCGATTTCGCCATCTCCTTCGCTGCGCACTTCAGGCGTTACACGCAGCAGTACGGGGGTACCGTCTCGATCCACTTCCAGTGCCAGCGGCTGCCCGGGAGCGTCGCGCACGATCTCCACCCACTGCACCCAGTTGTCCACCGGCGCACCATTCGCCGATGTAACACGATCCCACTGGCGCAAACCGCCACGTTCTCCGGCGCCGCCAGGAAGCACCTGGCCCACCACGGCCGGCATGATGGGCACAATGCCCAGCGAGCCCAGCAGATCGGGCTCGTCCTCGCCCGAATGCCAGGACGCCACGGGTAGCGTGCTGTCCACGGTGCGCTCGGAACCCGGACGCCGGCTGGAAAGTACGATATCGCCGCTGTCACCCAACCTCGCAGCCAGCCCCATGGTGACTTGCTGCCAGGTACGCGTGGGCGTGCCATCCACGGCCACGATCTCGTGATTTGCTGGCACGCCGGCGGACGCAGCGATGGAACCCTCGGTGTGCTCACCCATGATGGGCGCGATGCTGGTTGAGCCCAGCACGAACAGAAACCAGTAAACGAAGATTGCCAGGATGAAATTGGCCAAGGGGCCGCCGAACGCGATGGCGATGCGCCACCACACGCTTAGCTCACGGTAGGACACGTCACCTGGGCGCGCATCCCCCGCTTCACCGGCCACCTCCTGGTCGTCGAGCATGCGCACGTATCCACCCAGCGGGATGTAGCCCACCGCGAACTCCGTGCCATGACGGTCGGTCCACGACCACACCGGCCGGCCGAAGCCCACGGAAAAGCGCACCACGCGCACCCCCGACCGGCGCGCCACCAGATAGTGACCCAGCTCGTGAAACGTAACCAGGACCCCCAGCGTAACGATCAGTGCCAGGGGGTATTGAAGGAACTCCATAGGCGACATCCAAACCAACCCGCCCGCAGGCAGGCCACTTCTATCTTGGACCGCTTCAACGCCGACCGGTTCGGTGGCCGGCTACCCGGGCATCATGGCAAGGGCTGAAGGGTTGGGCTCTTTTCGGGGTCGCAATGATAAACCATCGTGGCCAGCCGATCACCGACCCCGCCGAGACTTGGTAGCACGGGGTCTAGCGCAGGAAAAGCACCGCAAACAGCGGCAGCACGGCCAATGCCGCATCGATGCGGTCGAGAATGCCTCCGTGGCCCGGCAGAAGATTGCCCGAGTCTTTCACCCCCCGCTCGCGCTTGAGCACACTTTCGAAGAGGTCGCCCACGACGGATATGCCCACCAGGAGCAGCACGTACAGCAGCCAAAGTGCTGAATACCCCAATCCCAACAGAATGCCGCCGCAGATCACCAAGGCCGCCAGGGCGCCCCCGGCCACGCCTTCCCAGGTCTTGCCCGGGCTCACTAATGGCGCCAGCTTGAGCTTGCCAAAGCGGCGGCCCGCAAAGTAGGCGCCGATGTCGGCGCAGGCCACCAGAAACAGCACCCAGAAAACCCAATAGGCGCCATTGCCACCCGGCTCTCCGTGCACAAGCACCAGCGCGCTCCAAGCTGCCCACAAAATCGCCACGCCCAGCAGGCCGGCCCGCCAGGGCGCACCAATGAACCATGCCCCACTGGGATAAGCGATGACCACGGCGGTGGCCACCAACCAGGCGAGGATACCGGCTACCAACGCATAGGTGAGCCACGGCTGAACGAACCAGGTGACGGCCATGAGGGCCACGACGATGGAGGCCGCCAACAGGCGGTTGATGACGCTGCTGATACCCAGCAGGCCGGCCCACTCGTATGCGCCCAGCGTGGCCAGGACACCGAAGAACACGGCCGCCCAGTGCAGCGGAAGCAGGAATATGGCGGCGGAAGCTACGGAAGCGGCGACCAGGGCGGTGATTACCCTCGTGCGCAGCACGGACTATGCCCGCCGGCCGAAACGACGCTGCCGCTCGTCGAACCACTCGAACGCGGCGCGCAGGTTCTGCTGGTCGAAATCCGGCCAGAAGTCGTCGGTGAAATACAGCTCCGTGTACGCGAAATCCCACAGCAGGAAATTGCTGATTCGATAGTCACCACCGGTACGAATACAGATGTCTGGCGGGGGCAAGGCGCCCAGCGACAGGTATTCGGCAAATACCGATTCGTCGATCTGCTCCGGATCCATGTCGCCTTCCGCCACCGCGCGGGCCAGCCCGCGCGCCGCCTCGGTGATGTCCCATCGCCCGCCATAATTGGCGGCGATGTTGAGCGACATACGCGAGTTGTCGCGGGTCATGGCCTCGGCCCGGTTCATCTGCATCTGCAGATCTGAGGCGAACTTGGATCGATCGCCAATGATCCTCATGCGCACCTCTCGCTCACACAGTTCGTCCAGGTCGTTCTCCAGGACACTGCGCATGAGGTCCATCAGAAGACGGACTTCCCGCTTGGGACGCTGCCAGTTTTCCGTGCTGAATGCGAACAAAGTAAGGCACGTAACGCCGAGATCCGCACAAGCTTCGGCAATGGGACGTACGTTACGCGCTCCGGCGCGATGTCCTGCGGCGCCTGGCAGCCGCCGTTGCTTCGCCCATCGATGGTTGCCATCCATAATGATGGCAACGTGCCTGGGAACTCGATCGTCCTGAGGACTGGCATCAACTACAGACGTTTGTTCGGACATCGTGTAATGAATCCTTACCGGATGCGCTATATCTCCAAAAGATCGGACTCTTTAGCCGACAGGACTTCTTCCATCTCTGCGATGCGTCTATCCGTCAGCTTCTGGATCGTTTCTTCTGCGCGGTGCGCATCGTCCTCCGCCACCATCTTTTCTTTTACCAGCTCGCGCACATCGGCAATGGCTTCGCGTCGGATATTGCGCGCGGCAATCCGGGCCGTTTCAGTTTCCTGTTTGGCCTGACGAGCCAAGTCGCGGCGATTCTCTTCGGTGAGCGCCGGCAGCGGCACACGCACCAGGTCACTGGTACTGGCCGGCGTGATTCCCACGTCGCTCTTGAGAATGGCCTTTTCAATCTCGGGTATGAGGTTTTTTTCCCACGGCGCGATAGCCAGCGTGCGAGCATCTTCCACCGTGATGGTCGCCACCTGATTCAAGGGCGTGTCATTCCCATAGTACGGGACCACGATGCCATCCAGCAGGCTCGGGTTCGCGCGGCCAGTCCGTATCTTGGCCAGATGCGTGCGAAGGGACTCGATGGACTTTCCCATCCGCTCGTCGGCATCTTCTCGTATCTCGTCAAGCATGGCCTTTCGACCTGTTTGCTCCAGGGGTGCGCCCACCTTGTCACCGTTGTGGGCGTGGGTCAACGCGGTGGGTGTTAGGATATTGAAAGTCAGGTCGCGGGCCAATTGGTTTGGCCCGGCGCCTATTGAGCATCCTGTATCTGAGCGGCCACCTCCGCCGCGAAGTCCTCTTCGACCACCTCGATCCCCTCACCAACTTCGAAGCGCACGAAACCACGGCACTGCAGGCCTTTGTCGGCCAGCAGGGCGCCCACCTTCAGGTTGGTGTCCTTGACGAATGGCTGCTCCAGCAGCGAGACCTCTGCCAGGAACTTCCGAACGCGCCCCTCTACCATCTTCTCCACGATCTCTGGCGGCTTGCCGCTGCCTTCGGCCTGCGAGGTATAAATTTCACGTTCTTTAGCGACCACGTGCGGGGCAACGTCGCTACCTTGCACCACCAGGGGGTTGATGGCCGTCACGTGCATGGCAAGGTCCCGGCCCAGCTCTTCGTCGTGAGCGCTGAGTTCCAGCAGCACGCCCTTGCGTTTGTCGCTGTGCAGGTAGCTCGCCACATATCCGTCGCCGGACCCCAGGGTGGCAATGCGGCGCACGGACATGTTCTCACCGATTTCCTGAACCAGCCGCTCGCGTTCGGCATCCAGATCGCCGCTCATGAGCTCGGCCACATCCTCCGTCTGGGCGGAAAAAGCAGCGTCGACCACCTTGCTCACAAAGGCGATGAACTTGTCGTTCTTCGCGGCAAAGTCGGTCTCGATATTCACCTCTACCATCACGCCACGACCACCGTCGTCGGCCAAGCAAAGTCCGATCAACCCGTTTGCCGTGGTGCGCCCGGCTTTCTTGGCTGCCTTCAGCGCGCTTTTCTTACGAAGCTCCTCAATGGCGAGTTCCATGTCGCCACCCGCCTCGGTGAGCGCCGCCTTGCAATCCATCATCCCCAGCCCAGTGCGCTCCCTGAGCTCTTTGACCATTGCTGCCGTGATCGCCATGCCTATTCCTTCACCGTTTCGTCGGTATCGTCGCCGCTAGCCGCCGCGGTCACGTCATCTTCGGGGACCTCCGCAGGAGCGGCGCCTTCAGAGGCTGCGTCCGCTGAAGCGGTAGCGTCCGCTGAAGCGGTAGCGTCCGCTGCAGCGGTAGAGTCCGTTGGAGCTTCGACATGCGCCGCATCCTCGGCAACCGCCTGGGCGGGTGCTTCGGCCACCGGCTCTTCCGCTTCGGTCTCCACCTCGACGAACTCGCCGGGCCGCACATCGCCCTCGGCGTTCGCAGCACCTTCCGCAATGGCGTCGGCCACGGCGGTCACATAGAGGCGGATGGCACGAATGGCATCGTCATTACCCGGAATGACCCAGTCCACGCCATCAGGCACGCTGTTGGTGTCCACCACGCCGAACACGGGAATTCCAAGCTTGTTGGCTTCGCTCACGGCGATATGCTCACGCATCACATCTACAACAAAAATGGCGTCGGGCAATCCACCCATATCCTTGATACCACCCAAGCTGCGCTCCAGCTTGCTCATCAAGCGGCGCTTCTGCAGCGCCTCTTTCTTGGTGAGCATTTCCAGCGTGCCGTCCGCCGCCTGCTCCTCAAGATCCTGCAGGCGCTTGATGGACTGCCGAATGGTCTTGTAATTGGTGAGCATTCCTCCCAACCACCGCTGATCGACGAACGGCATGCCCACGCGCTGAGCCTGCTCGCGAATGACTTTGGCTGCCGCACGTTTGGTGCCCACGAACAGTATCTTGTTGCGCCGGCTGGACAGGTTACGGATCTCTTTGAGCGCCGCTTCGAATGCCGGAACGGTTTTCTCGAGATTGATGATGTGGATCTTGTTGCGGGAACCAAAGATGTAGGGTGCCATCTTCGGGTTCCAATAGCGGGTCTGGTGGCCGAAATGCACTCCGGCCGCCAGCATGTCGCGCATGCTGATGCTCATAAATTTTCTCCGGGTTTAGCCTCCGCCACCCCCATACCCTAACCAGGCTACCCTATGGGCTCCCGGCACCCGGGGCATGTGTCGGATGACGTGCGTTTTCGTTATGCGCCGGCACAGGCCATGCGCGTTAAGTATTTTCAATATCGCCGACAGGCTTGTCGTTGCCCACAGGCGGCGCGCTTTATAACATAAACCGTTTTTTGCGGAAACCAACCAATGGTCGCACGAGTAGAGACGGAAGACGATATCGCCCATATGCGAGCCGCCGGGCAGCTAGCTGCCGGCGTGCTGGAAATGATCGGCGAACACGTGACCGTAGGTGCTACCACGGAGGAGCTCAACGCGCTCTGTCATGACTATATCGTCAATTCAATTGACTGTGTGCCGGCACCCCTCAACTACAGCAACGGTCCCGGCCAAGTGCCGTTTCCCAAATCGATCTGCACGTCGGTCAACCATGTGGTCTGCCATGGCATTCCCTCGCCCAAGAAAGCGCTGAAAAGTGGCGACATCCTGAACATCGATGTCACGGTGATCAAAAATGGCTTCCACGGCGACACCAGCAAGATGTTCTGCGTGGGCAAACCCAGCGTGCTGGCCGACCGGCTGGTGCGTATTACCCAGGAGTGCCTGTACCGCGGTATCCAGGCGGTGCGCGCCGGCGCCACCCTGGGAGACATCGGCTACGCCATTCAGTCACATGCAGAAGCACACCACTTCTCGGTGGTGCGCGAGTTCTGCGGGCACGGCATTGGCCGCGTATTCCATGACGAGCCGCAGGTGGTTCACTACGGACGGCCCAACAGCGGCATGCGCCTCGAAGAAGGTATGACCTTCACCATCGAGCCTATGATCAACGCCGGAAAGCGCCACGTGAAGATGCTTCCAGACCGCTGGACCGTCGTGACCAAGGACCACAAGCTCAGCGCCCAGTGGGAGCACACCATCATGGTCACCGCTTCGGGCGCCGACGTTCTCACACAACGCGCAGAAGAGTCTTTTTGAGGCGTCCGCGGTGAGCCAGCCGCAGCGAACCGAGCGAAGGCAATTCGGTCCCGGCCTCAGCCCCCTGGTGATCAGCCTGCGCGAGCGCCTGGCGGATCGGGACGCCGAACTCGCGCAGCGCTACTGGCAACGCGAAAACGTCGACCACCTGGTGGCCGAGCGCTGCACCATCATGGACGGGATCCTGCAGGAATTATGGGCAGCGCACATTCCTAACACCGCCGAGCGCCACCTGGCCCTGTTTGCGGTGGGCGGCTACGGGCGCGGAGAACTATTCCCCCAATCCGACGTGGATCTGCTGGTGCTGGCCCGGAAACCCGCCCAGCACGAGGATGCCATCCGCACGTTTCTGCACAGCCTGTTCGACCTGAACCTGGAAGTGGGTCACGCGGTGCGCACCCCACGGGACTGCCGGCGTGCGGCCGGCGAAGACATCACCATCGCCACCGCCATATTCGAACGGCGCCAACTCGCCGGATCCGAGGCGCTTGGCCAGCGCCTCGACAAGGCGCTGGCGTCTGCCAGGCTCTGGCCGGCACAAGACTTCTTCAAAGCCAAGCGCGACGAACAGCATAACCGCCACGATCAGGTCGATGATGTGGAATACGGCCTGGAACCCAACCTGAAGACGTCGCCGGGCGGACTGCGCGACCTGCAAACGGCCATGTGGGTCTGCCAACGCAAGTTCGGCACCACCGACCTGCTGGATCTGGAAGCGCTAGGCATGCTCACCGAAGAAGAGCGCGAGCGCCTCGACGAAGGGCGGCGCTACCTGTGGTGGGTGCGTTACGGGCTGCATCTGGTGGCGCAGCGCAAGGAAGACCGGCTGCTGTTCGAGCACCAGCGCGCTTTGGCAGAGCGCCTAGGCTTCGCCGACACCAGCGCTCGACTTGGCGTCGAGCGCTTCATGCATCTGTATTACCGGTACGTGTTGGAGCTGCGTGAGGTCAACGACATCCTGCTGCAGCACTTCGACGAGACCATATTGAGATCTCGCGAGAAGCCGCGCATCGAACCAGTGAACGAGCGCTTTCAAATCCGCAACAGCGATATCGAGGTGGCCCACCCACAGGTGTTTGAAGAAGCCCCCAGCGCACTGCTAGAGCTGTTTGTGATCATGGCGAACCGACGGGACATCTCGGGCGTTCGTGCAGATACCATCCGTCTGATCCGTGACAACCTGCACCTCATTGACGACGGCTTTCGCAACGACCCCACGAACAACCAACTGTTTCTCGATCTGCTCAAAGCGCCCTACACACTGGTGTCCCAGCTCACCAGGATGCGTCGCTACGGTGTGCTGGGATGCTACCTGCCCGAGTTTGGAGAAATCGTCGGACAGATGCAGCATGACCTGTTCCACATCTACACGGTAGATGCCCATACCTTGATGGTGATCCGCCACATGCGGCGCTTTCACTATCGGTCCAGTCAGGAGAAATTTCCCGTTGCCTGCCACTGTGTGAAGTCCGTTCCAAAGATTGAATTGTTGTACATCGCCGGGCTGTATCACGACATCGGCAAGGGAAGGGGCGGCGATCATTCGGCGCTGGGCGCGCAAGACGTGCGCGCATTCTGTCAGCGCCACGACCTCAACGAGAGCGACACCGAGCTGGTGGACTGGCTTGTCACCAAGCACCTGTTGATGTCCACTACGGCTCAACGGCAGGACATCTACGATCCCGATGTCATTCACGAGTTCGCATCCGAAGTGAAATCCGAGATGCGGCTGGACTACCTTTATGCGCTGACGGTAGCGGACATCAACGCGACCAACCCCTCACTGTGGAACAACTGGCGGGCCACGCTGCTGCGCCAGCTCTACGGCGAGACCCGCAAGGCGCTGCGCCGTGGGTTGGAGTCACCGCTCGACCGCCAGGCCAGCGTGCGCGCCTGCAAGGAAAGCGCGCTGGAAAAGCTAACCGCCAACTCGCTCTCCGAAGAGGCCGTGCAGACATTGTGGCGCATCCCCAACGATGATTTCTTTCTGCGTCACACACCCCGACAGGTGGCAGAGGTAACTCAGCTGCTGCACCAGCACGACGTGGAGCGGTCGCCATTGGTCGCCCTGGTGGACCTGAAGGGTCAGGTCTCGGAAGAAGGCGCTACTGAAATCCTCGTCTATACTAAAGACCGGGCCAACCTTTTTGCCGCCAGCGTAATCGCGCTCAGCCGATTCAGGGTATCGGTGTTCGATGCGACGATCCATACATCTGCAGACGGCCTGTGCCTGAACGGTTTCGTGGTGCTCGACAACGAAGGCAAGCCGCTGCCCCGCGATGCCCAGCGACGCGCGAAGATTTGCGCCGGCCTCGAGGCCGCCCTGGACGACACGTCGGATCCCAGCATCGCTGAACCGAGCATGTTGCCGCGCAGGTTGCGGCACTTCACGAAGTCCACCCAGGTGCGCCTTACCACGCCACCCCATCAGCTGCATTCCGTGCTGACCATCATCGCCTCGGACCGACCGGGGCTGCTGGCAACCATCGGCCTGCTGTTTGCCGAGCTCGAGCTTGGCGTCTTGAGCGCCAAGATCGCCACGCTCGGTGAGAGTGTTGAAGACGTCTTTCATATCGTGGACCGGGACGGCGCACCCATTCGCAATCAGGAAACCGTCTATCTCTTGGAAAACACGCTCCGGCAGCGCCTGGACCGGCTCGTCAACGAGCACGCCTCTCGATGAACCCCGATCTCCACCGACTGCACGATTATCCTTTTCAGCGCATGGCAGCCCTAAAACAGGGTGTTGCAGGCAATGCCGAGTTCCAGCACGTGGCCCTGTCCATCGGGGAGCCACAGCACGAACCACCCGGTTTCGTGCTGGACCTGCTCAGCGATCGAAGCGCGCTGGCCAGGGATCTCGCCACCTACCCGGCCACCCGCGGTGAGGCATTTCTCAGAGAGGCCATATCCGACTGGCTGAACCGGCGTTTTGGCGTGCGCACGGTTCCGGACCGGCACGTGTTGCCCGTGTCCGGAACCCGGGAAGCACTCTTCTCCATCGCCCAGGCGGTGCTCAGGCCCGACCCTTCGGCGCTAGTGATACAGCCCAATCCGTTCTATCAGATCTACGAAGGCGCCGCCCTGCTTGGAGGCGCCCAGCCCTACTACGTGAACTGCTCCGCTGAGTCCGGCTACCAGCCGGATTTCTCAGCGCTGCCCGAGTCCGTGTGGGCACGCTGTCAGTTGCTGTATCTGTGCTCTCCAGGCAACCCCACCGGCCGCAACCTGGATGCCGATACCCTCGGCTGGCTGCTCGAGCAGGCGCACCGCCATGATTTCGTTATCGCCGCCGACGAGTGCTATTCCGAGATCTATTTCGATGAGCCGCCGGTGGGATTACTGCAGGTTGCACTGCAGGCGGGCCACAGCGACTTCTCCCGCTGCGTGGTCTTCCATAGCCTGTCCAAACGCTCCAACCTGCCCGGCCTGCGATCGGGGTTCGTGGCCGGCGATGCGCAACTGCTCGAGCAGTATTTTTCCTATCGCACCTACCAGGGCTGCGCCATGCCCGTACACCACCAGCGCGCCAGCGCCGCGGCGTGGGCGGACGAAGCCCATGTGCAAGCGAACCGGCAGGCATATCAGGACAAATTTCGGGCGGTAACGCCTATCCTGGAGCGGGTAGCAAACGTGATCCCACCGCAGGGCGGTTTCTATCACTGGCTCAAGGTAGACGACGACGACCAAGCATTCGCGCGCGAGCTGTTCCGCGCCTGCAACATCACCGTGCTTCCGGGCTCCTTTCTTGGTCGAGATCCCGCGGCGGTCAACGCTGACCAGAGTGACTGCAAGGGCAACCCGGGAGCGGGCCACATTCGGGTAGCCTGGGTGGCCCCTGCCGAACAGTGCGTGGCGGCCGCGGAACGTCTTACCCAGTGGTGGCAGTCCCGCTAACGCTGTCGGGCGCCTTGTGGTAGCTTAGCCGCCCGTTCCGCCATTGGCGGCCACCGGCTTAAGTGAGGAGACTTCAGGCCATGTCCCAGGTATTCGCGTTTGCCATCGGGCACTCACGGCGCAACACCAACAACGAACCCTTGGACTTTTTCTTTCCGGCCCCAATCAAGGAGCCCGGCGATGAGCTTGCCCAATTGATTGCCAACCGCTTTTCCGCCGGCATCACCCAATGCAGTCCCGAACAGGTAGCCGCATTCTGCGCGGAGCTGGGAAACGACCACCCTGGTGCTGCGGCGGCCGGCCTGGCGGACGCCGATGGGCCACTGGATGTGGTGTTGCTGACCGAAGACGGCCCCATCGAGGGCGCCGCCGACGCCTATCTCAAGCTGCATTTGATGTCACATCGTCTGGCGCTACCGAACTCGCTCAACCTGGACGGCATCTTCGCCAAGATGCCTAATGTGGTATGGACCAACGACGGCCCCGTGGATCCCCGCGAGATTGCCGCAGTGCAGCTGCAGGCGCGCTTGCAGGGGCGGCAGCTAAACGTCGAGTTGGTGGACAAATTCCCACGCATGGTCAACTACGTGATACCCAGCGGCGTGCGCGTGGCCGATGGCAGCCGCGTGAGGTTGGGCGCCTTTCTGGGCGAAGGCACCACGGTCATGCCGGAAGGCGCGGTCAACTTCAACGCCGGGGCCATGGGCCCCAACATGGTGGAGGGCCGTATTTCGCAGGGCGTAGTGATCGGCGAGCATTCCGATCTCGGAGGCAGTGCCAGCACCATGGGAACCCTAGCCGGCGGCGGCGAAATCAAGATCACCATCGGCAACCACAGTCTGGTAGGGGCGAATGCTGGAACCGGCATCCCGTTGGGCGACCGCTGTACCATCGAAGCCGGCCTTTACGTTACCGCCGGCACGCCGGTGACGATCCTGGACGAACAGGGTGAGGTAATCAGGCAGGCCAAAGCCCGGGAGCTGTCCGGCGGTTCCGACATGCTGTTCGTGCGCAATGGCCGCACCGGACGGATCGAGTGCCGAACCAACCGCAAAGCCATTAAGCTCAACGAACAGCTACACGCTCACAACTGACCGGCCTCCCCATGGCGGACGCAAACCCAATTCTAGATCTCGCCCTGGCACTCATGGAACGGCCCAGTGTTACGCCGGAAGACGCCGGCTGTCAGGAGTTGCTGGGCCAGCGACTGCGCCAGCTAGGATTCCACCTGGAATCCATGCCCGCGGGCGAGGTCGACAACCTCTGGGCTACGCACGGTGAGGGCGCCCCTTACCTGGTGCTCGCCGGACACACCGACGTGGTTCCGCCCGGACCAGAGCAAGACTGGGACTCCCCGCCGTTTGAGCCTTCGCTACGTAACGGGCTGCTTTACGGTCGCGGCGCGGCCGACATGAAGTCGAGCCTTGCCGCCATGGTCGTAGCCAGCGAGGAGTTTCTCGCACGGCACCCCAAGCACCGCGGCACATTGGCATTTCTTGTTACCAGCGACGAGGAGGGTCCGGCGGTCCAGGGCACACGGCATGTGATCGCCGAGCTTGCCAAGCGTGGAATCCAACTGGACTACTGTGTGGTTGGAGAACCCTCCTCCAGCCTGGTCATCGGCGACACCGTCCGGGTGGGTCGCAGAGGATCGCTCAACGCAACGCTGCGGATTCGTGGGCAGCAGGGTCACGTGGCCTATCCGGATCAGGCGGAGAATCCGGTGCACAACTCCGCCGCCGCCCTGTGCGAGCTTACCGCTATGGTGTGGGACGCGGGCAACGAGAGCTTCCCCCCCACCAGCCTGCAGATATCCAACATCCGCGCGGGGACCGGCGCCACCAACGTCATTCCCGGCGAGCTCACCATCGAGTTCAACGTCCGTTTCAATACCGAACAGACGGTAGAGGGAATACAGCAGCGGATTACCGAACTGCTAGACCAGCATCAGCAGAACTACCAGTTGGATTGGGAGGTCTCCGGCCTGCCCTTCCTGACGCCCGCCGGCATGCTGCGCGAAATCACGGCCCACGCCGTGGCCGACATTACCGGGCGCAGGCCGGAAGAATCCACCTCCGGTGGCACATCGGACGGGCGGTTCATTGCGCCAACGGGATGCGAGGTGGTGGAACTCGGCCCGGTGAACGAATCCATCCACAAGATCAACGAGCATGTTCAGGTAGACGACCTGATACCTCTCGCCAGGATCTACCAGACAATCGTGGAGCGCTTACTGGGCCCAGACAATGGCTAGGTTTGTTGCCATCGGCGCCGTGCTGATGGCAGTGTTTGCCGCTGCCTTCGCGCCGGCAGGGCTGTCCAGACTGGCGCTCGGCCAGGTCCCGCAGGTCGCCTTACTGAATCCCTCGGGCACGCTCTGGTCTGGAAGCGGCACTCTGCACACCTACGGAAACCGGCTCGGGACACTCAGCTGGGATCTGCAGGGATTCACAATTTTTCTGGGCGCGCTGAGTTACGATTTCACGCTGAAGGGACAGGACCTCGACCTGCACGGCAACGGCGGCGCAGGTTGGAATCGCTCGTTTGCGATCACGGCTACAGGACGAGTCGGAGAAGCTTTCGTGAATGGGCTGATGGCACCCTACGACATGACTATTTCCGGCGATTTGAACCTCAATGACAGTCGCATCGAGTTCGTCGAAGGCATACCGAGCGCCGCAGACGGATCGGCCAGCTGGGATGGTGGGCCGGTTCGCTACGGCCTTGGCAGGAGGACGTTTTCAGCCGTATTGCCGGCAATGCAGTTGGCCCTGGGCCCAGGCCCGGAAGCGCAGCTTTTCGAGTACAACGGCGACAAAGAGCTAATGGTTGTGGAACTACAGCCCAATGGATTTGCCAAAGTAGCCATGACCCGACGGATGACCGCGCTGGCCAACAACCCATGGCCTGGCCAGGGCGACCCAGACCAAGTAGTGGTCGAGGTGGAAGAGAAAATTTTCTAGGGCACATGGTTATAATGGCTACCCAGATGCTCCCAGGCTTACTCCAATTTGTACCGCGGCTGGCCGAACCAGCCCGCTGGCTCTTGGTCATAGGCATCGCCTACACCCTGGCCACTTCCGTGCTGTACTTTCTCTCTCCGCCGGCTAGCGAGCCAACGGCGCAGCGCACCGGCACCCCGGCGGCCGGCAACCGCCAACCCAGGTCCAGCGATACCGCCGCCGCACGCAACCTGTTCGGAGTCGCCGACGCAACCGCAGCCCCTGCGGCGCGCGCCGAGCGCACCGTTGAAACCAGCCTGCCCCTGGAGCTACACGGCGTATTCGTGGCCGACCGGCAAAAGAACTCCGCCGCCATCGTCGCCAGAAAGGGCAAAGCGGGGCAGCTGTACACCGTGGGCGAACGGCTCCCCGGCAACGCCCGCCTCATAGATGTACACACCAACCACATCGTGCTGAACAGGGCAGGCGCGCGCGAGTCGCTCATGTTTCCCGACCACAGCAAGGGGCATTTCGTGGCTGAGGAGGCGCCCGCGGCAGCCACTGTACGACCAACGCCACGGCAACGGCAGGGCGCCGACCAATACCGTTCGATGATGCGCGACAAACCGCTCCAAGCCCTTTCTCGGCTGGGGGTCCAAGTGGTCAGTAACCGTTCGGGCGCGGGCTATAGAGTGGGCGAGCTTGCCGATTCCTCTTACCTGAGCCAGACTGGCCTGCAGCCCGGCGACATCATCCTGTCCATAAACGACAAGCCGGTAGGCGACCTCAAGCAGGACCGCGAGGAGATCGATAGCGTGCTCGCACAAGGAAAGGCCAGACTGGAAGTGCAGCGCGGCACACGACGATTCTTCGTCACGGCTTCCCTGTAGCTCCAGCCATCATGAAGCGCAAACTCACCTTTTTGATTACCGCGTCGCTGTGCCTGCTGCTCTCGCTGGCAAGTCCCCTTATGGCCCAAGAGGCCCACAACCAGCAGTCCTGGAAAATCAATATCAAGAATGCGGACATCCACGAGTTCGTATCTCAGGTAGCAACTATCACTGGTAAGACGTTCGTCATCGATCCGCGACTGAAAGGCAATGTCACGGTGATCTCCAACACCAGCATGGACCGCGACGCCATTTACGCGTTATTCCTGTCGGTCCTGCGGGTGCACAACTTCACCGCCACCGCATCGGGTGACGTCATCCGCATTCAGCAAAACGCCACCGGCAAGCAAACTCCGGGTGCATCAGGAGACTTGTCACAAGTACCTCCTGAGGAGTTGGTCACCCGCGTGGTGGCGGCGCAGAACGTGGAATCTGCCGAGTTGGTGAAGATACTTCGTCCGCTCATCCCCCAATACGGTCACATCGCCGCAGTGGCAGTGCCCAACGTGGTCATCGTCAGCGACCATGCCGACAACATCCTCCGGCTTATGCGCATCATCGAGCAGATCGACGTGGCCGATGAGGAGGAAATCGTCGTGGTTTCACTCAAGGAGGCATGGGTCGGAACCCTTGTCACACTGCTGGAGAAGGTCGCACCCGAGCAGATCGGTCGAAATGCGCAAGGGCCGCAACGCATTCAGATCATCGCCAACGAACGCAACAACTCCCTGGTGCTGAAGGGCAAGCCGCGCCCCATCGCGGAGGTTCTTAAGATCATCGACAAGCTCGACCAGCCGGCCACTACCACAGGGGCCACCCAGGTCATCCACCTCAAGCATGCCGACGCCGTGAGCACCGCCGAGATCCTGAGCAACCTAGTCAGCGAAACCAAGGCGGGGAAAGATTCCAGCAAACAACCTTCCACCATTCAGGCAGACGAGTCGCTCAACGCCATTATCGTGCGGGCCGACCCGGGCACCATGAACGAGATTCTGGACGTCCTGGAAGCCCTGGACGTGCGTCGGGCCCAGGTACTCATCGAAGCGGCTATCGTGGAAGTGACCATTGATTCGCGCCGCGATCTTGGCGTTGAGGCCGCCATTGTGGACGAAGACGGACAAACCACCCCGTTTGCCAGCACGGCCCTGAACGGCACGGTGCAGAACCTGCTGGGCGGATTGATCAACGACGCCGGCGATATCGACGCGGTGAGTGGCCTGGCCAACATCAACACGCCAACGCTGGCCGCCGCGCGCATCAATCGCGGGGGCATATCCTTCGGGGCGGTGGTCAACGCGCTGGCTACCCACGCTGACGCCAATCTGCTGTCCACGCCGAGCATCCTCACGCTGGACAATCAAGAGGCAAAGATTGTGGTTGGTAACGAAGTTCCGTTCCGTACAGGATCCTTTACCACCAGCGGCGACAGCTCCTCCAATCCCTTCACCACCATTCAGCGCGAAGACGTGGGTCTACAGCTTACCGTCACGCCCCACGTGCACGACGGCACGTCGGTGCGCCTGGAGGTCGCCCAGGAAATCACCAACCTTGTCGACACCGCCATTGGCAACAGCGGGTTTTCGGACGTGGTGACATCCAAGCGAACCATAGAAACCATGATTCTGGCAGAGGACGACCAGACTATCGTTCTGGGCGGGCTCATTCAGGACGACATTACCGATACGGTTCGCAAGGTGCCTCTGCTCGGCGACATTCCGGGCCTGGGATGGTTTTTCCGCAGTACGTCCAACACCCACATCAAGAGCAACCTACTGGTGTTTCTGAGACCCACGGTAATCCGCAGCAGTGCAGAAGCCGAGCAGGCTACCAGTCGAAAATACGACGACATCTGGGAAGTCGAAATCAACTCCGAGATTTCTGATACCTTTAAAGGCCGGTCACAATAGACCGGTAAGCGGGGCGCCACGCCCAAATGAACAAGCTCAGACAGCTCGGCTATGTGCTTTGCCGGTGGCTCATCGGAACCATCGCGCGACCCCGCCTTGCCGGTAGCAACCCAACGCCCCCACCCGACACGGTATACGTGCTCGAAAACCCTTCTCTATCCGACCTCATCGTGCTGGACCTGGTTTGCACGCAAATGGGCCTTCCCAACCCGCTAGATCCGGTGAGCATCGGGACGCACACGGAAGAACAACGAATGTTCTTCCTCAACAAGGCAAGTTACGGCTGGTTCGGGCGCAACGTGATGAGCCAGCCGCCCGCGCGCATGCTGCGGTTGCTTGAACACGCCAAGGACGCTGACGACGCCTGCCTGATTCCCACCGTCGTGTTCTGGGGCCGGGCGCCCACCCGGGAACGGTCCCTGTGGCGTTTGCTGGTAGCGGAAAACTCATCCGTGTCGGGCCGATTGAAGCGTCTCGTGAACCTGATTTTCAGCCGACGGGATATCTTCGTAAATTTCGGCACCGCGCTTCCCCTGACAGTTCTGGTGGACGCAGACCTGGACTCGGCGCGACTGGTACGGCGGGCTGCTAGGCTGCTGCGCGTGCGCCTTCGCAACCAGCGCGTCGCCACCATGGGTCCGGACTTTTCGCACCTGCGCACCCTGGTAAGGCAGATTCTCAACAGCCGACGGGTTGCGGAGGCAATCGCGGCGGCGGCAAAAGATGACAAACCCCGCCGCCTGCAGCGCCGTGCCCGCAAGGCTGCCATGGGCATCGTTTCGAACATGTCCTATCCCACCATCCGCATCCTCGAACGGCTGCTCATGTGGTTCTGGAACCGCATCTACGGTGGCATCGAGACACACGGGCTGGGACGGGTTATGAAGTTCGCAGAAACCCACACGCCCATCTACCTCCCCTCGCACCGTTCACATGTGGACTACCTGCTGTTGTCCTACCTGCTGCACCTCAACGGACTGATGCTTCCCCACGTAGCAGCCGGCGACAACATGAACCTGCCCATGATCGGCGGACTGTTGCGCCGCGGCGGGGCCTTCTTCATGCGACGCAGCTTCAGGGACGATCCGATTTATGCGGCAGTATTCTCCGAGTACCTTTACCTTGTGTATCGGCGTGGTCATTGCGTGGAGTTCTTTCCGGAAGGCGGCCGCACCCGCACGGGCCGGTTGCTGCCGGCACGCATGGGCCTGCTGAAAATGACTTTGGAACACCACCATCGAGGCATTCCCCGGCCGCTGGCCATCGTGCCCGTCTATTTCGGCTACGAAAAGCTCATTGAAGCAGGCAGCTACCTCGAGGAACTGCGAGGCTCCAAGAAGCAGCGCGAATCCATCGGTGACCTGTTACGCAGCCTTAAGCTGATCCGCCAGGACTTCGGACGCGTGAACGTCAACTTCGGGCAGCCGTTCGATCTGGGCGACTGGCTGGAAGCTCGAGATTTGCCGCCGGAAGAAATGCCCGTTGCGCTAGGACGGGAAGTTCTGCAGCGGGTAAACGACTGTGCTGCCATCAACCCGATTAACCTGGTCGCCATGGTCACCTTGTGCACGCCGCGGCTTGCTATCGACCAGGACCTGCTGGTGGACCAGGTCGGCTGCTACCTGCGATTGTTGAGCGCCGACGCTTCCCATCACGACTACACGGTGACCGACCTCGAGCCGCTGGAGATCGTGCGCTACGTGGAAGCGCTCGGCATGCTGCAGAGAGAGCAGGACGATCACGGCGACGTACTGTGCCTCGATCCGTTCACGGCCGTTCTCATGACCTGGTACCGCAACAACGTTCTACACACCCTGGCGTTGCCGTCCCTCATTGCCTGCCTGGTGGTGCACCGGCGCAGACCGCTCAACGCGGCCGCGCTGCATAAGATGGTAGCCATAGTATTTCCTTATCTGGCCGTGGAATTGCACCAAGCCTACGACCGACGAGACGTCGAACGCTGGCTCGACCACCTGGTGAAGCAGGAGCTGCTGGAGTTCAGCGACAGTGGCGGCTACTGCGCACCTTCCATGCGTTCACCGGCCCGTTACCGGCTCAAACTGCTAGCAAGCGTGATCATGCAGTCTCTCGAACGGCTTTATATCGTCATTGGGCTGCTGGCAAACAACGCACCCAATGATCGGGACGAGCTACAACGCAACAGTGAGCAGGTTGCCCGGAAGATGTCCCGAATTCACGGACTCAACGCGCCCGAATTCTTCGACAGCCAACTGTTTCACGGCTTCATCGATGAACTGGTCGCCAACGGCATAGTGTCGGAAACCGAAAACGGTGCCCTCGACTATTCCCCAGTGGTTAGAGACGTGCTGAAAGCCGCGGAGAACATTATCGACTCGGACTTTCGAACCGCCGTCCTACGCGCCAGCTAGCCGACGCCTATCGCCCGGTATACGTCGTAACGCACCGTTCTGCCCTTGATCTGCCACGCCGGCTGGCCCAGCTTTGGGTCCCTCAGCCGCCGCTTGAGCACAACTCGCTCGCGGGCGCTTCTCAAACACAGATCCAGGTTCTCACTTTCGAACGGTGGCTGCCCGGTGAGCTCGCGAAGATACTGCATAGCCTTACCTGGCAAAGCTTTCTTCGCCCGAGGCGGGAAGAACGGATCCAGATAGAGCGTGTCGCAGCACGCGCCGCCCTGACCGGCAAGCCAACCCCAACAATCGGCAAGGAGCGCGCGCGCCTTGCGCACCGACTGACTGTGCAGATAGTCGTCCAGCAACGCCCATAGCGCCGGATGCTGCTCGATCAGCGTGACGCTGCAGCCCAATGCAGCCAACACCATGCCATCGCTGCCCAACCCCGACATGACATCCAACACAGATGGCCGGCGAGCCCGGGTCACACCGCACGCCCGTGCCAGCGCGCCGCCGAAAGACGCGCGCGGCGCCACGCTCGCCGCACGCAGATATATGCCCCGACGATCACCCGCACGACAAAGACGCAGACGCTGCCCGTCGTACCAGAGATAGAAGCACTGCTGGTCCGTTGGCGCGGCTGCGGTTTCCCTCAACTGCAGCGCATCGCCCCATCGGGCCACATACTGCGCATCCGCGGGAGCATGGAAAAGACACAAGGGAGCCACGCGTCAGACCGGACGCCACGGAGTGTCGCCGCCCACGTAGCGTGGAAGCGCTTCGGCTGGACCGCAGGCCCGACCAGATTCGAACTCAACCATCGCTAGCTCCGCGATGTGGCTAGCATTGACGTTACCCGCCCCTCGCCAGGGCGGCGCCCCTTCAACGGCCTCCCAGGAAGGCCGGTCGCCCACGCAAATCCAGTCATGGTGCAGCAATTCGGTTGGCCAGCTGCCATACAGGGCATCAGGTACTACCAGTTCCCATCCCGTATCCTGCCGGCTGTAGCCGGCGATATAGTAGGCGTCACCGCGAGAGCGGGTCGTTACCAGCACCTTGTCTTCGGTGGGCTTGACCGCCGTGAGCAACGCCAGAGACGACGAAACCGGCACAGCCACCGCCGACGCCGCGAGCGCAACGCTTTGCGCAACCGTTGCCGCGATTCTCACTCCGGTAAACGAGCCCGGCCCGGCACCGAACGCCACCACCTCAAAATCTTGCGGAGCAACCTGGGCCCGTCGGGTCAGGGCGTCCAGCATCTCCAATACCACCTGGTTATGCATGCGATCAACGTTGCGTGTATCCTCGAAGCGCTCCTGATCCCGCCAAATGGCGAGGGAACAGAGCGCCCCTGAGGTCTCTATCGCAAGCATTGTCGTCATGGAGCTAATGTTATCGAACCCCTCGACCTGAACGAAGCCGTAGACCGGATCGTTGCCGACATTTCTCCTCTCGTTCAGCAAGAAGAAGTGGGACTCAAAGCGGCAGACAACAGGGTGGCAGCGGCAGACGTGCTTGCTCCAATCGATTTGCCGCCCTTTCCCTGTTCCGCCATGGACGGCATCGCCATACGGCACGGCGCGCTGATGGGCAACCCACCCCATGAATTCACCCTGGTAGGAGAATGCCGCGCAGGCCACCCATTTACGCCCGGCGCGCCGCAGCACGACGATTGCGTGCGCATATTTACGGGCGCTCCGATTCCGAGCGGCTTCGACACCGTGGTGATCCAGGAGGATTGTGAATTTCACGGTTCAAGCTCAGAACCGCGCGTTCGATCTCTAATACACCCTGATCTCGGCGCGAACGTTCGGCAGGTCGGTCACGACATCCAAGCAGACAACAAGGTGGTTTCCGCCGGAGAGCGCCTCACTCCGTTTTCCGTGGGTTGGCTCGCCGCCTGCGGGATTACGCGCGTAAAAGTCACAAAACGGCCCCGCGTGGGGATTTTTTCTACGGGCGACGAACTGGGCGAGCCCGGCAGCGAGTTGGGGCCAGGGCAGATTTTCGACGCCAACCGAGTTCTTTTGACCCGCTTGCTCGACTCGCTACCGGTGCAAGCCGACGATCTTGGTATTCTCCCGGACGAACCCCAGGCAATTCGGTCCGCGCTGAAACGCCACGGCACCCAATACGAGATGCTCATTACCAGCGCCGGCGTCTCGGTGGGTGATGCGGATTTCGTCACCTCTATCATTCAGGAGATCGGCACGCTTCAGTTGTGGCGCCTGCTGATAAAACCTGGCAAGCCATTAGCCTACGGCACAATTGGCACAAGCAAGTTTTTTGGCCTGCCGGGCAACCCTGTTTCTACCATCGTCACCTTTTTGTGCGTAGTGCGACCGGCGCTTCTCAAGTTGTGCGGGGCTCGCGCGCAGGAAATGCTGGAACATCGGGCCACGCTCGCCGATCCCATCCGGCACAAACCCGGGCGCGAGGAGTTTCAACGGGGCCGCTTGGCACGATCCAAAGCGAGCGTGGATGGCGAGCTAATGGTACATGTGACCGGGGACCAGAGCTCCAACCGCCTGGCGAGTTTCCAGTCCGCGAATTGTCTGATCCGAATCCCCAAGGCGAGTTCGGACCTGGAGCCAGGAACGCGAGTGACCGTGTTGCCTTTCAAGGGGTTGCTCTAAGAGAGCTGCAGACTCGGAAAGTTGAACCGTCTGCGTTTACACGCAGACGGTCACCCCTTTTTCCGGGCAGCGAGCCACGGATCGCACCACATCCAACTTTTGTAGGTTGGCCCCAGCACTGGGGCCAACCCACGGTCGGCCTATCGGCGCTTGCGCTTAGCTGGCGCTTTGCGCTTCTTAGCTGCTGCCTTCTTGCGCTTGGCAGG
>CENY01157363.1_pt1 | contig 28614 bp, 28 predicted proteins | sample 356181 | NCBI WGS metagenome assembly CENY01 (sample SAMEA2619840, study PRJEB7988) | marine metagenome | isolation source: saline water (ENVO:00002010), including
GAAAAAAAATTATAAAATGAGTTATTAAAGAACTTAATTTTCTTAAAATTATTCTCATGATTTACCTCGGAAAAAATTTTCTTAAGTTTTTTGGCAAAATTAACCATATTTTAATTAAATAAAATAATATAAAATTTTTTTTAGGTTTCTTACTTGTTATAAAAAAAATTGATCTATCATTTTTAATTTCACCTGTAAAATTTAAACTTGATATTTCTTTTTCTATTTTATTAACATAAGCTTTATATCCATATTTTTTAGAGGAAATAATATCTTTATAGGCTCTATCAACGATTTTTTGAATTTTATTATTATCTTTTAGTAATTTTATCATTTCATTCAAATTTGATAAATCTTTTTTTAAAGAAAAATAATGTTTTTTTGGGTTTATAACTCCAGAATATTCTCCCTCCATTAAAACTAATAAAGTTTTGTTTTCAATTGCCTCAAATATTCTAGGTGAAATTTGATTCATTAATTTTTCATATTCATAATAGCCCATAGATTTTAAAACAATCAAATATTCTTCAAATGTTAAATTTGGATTTTTTAACTTTAATTTTTCTTCAGTTTCAATTAAATCATTATTAAAATCAAATAAATTAGAACCACTTTCAGTACCAAGCATAGCTTTGCATTCTTGATTAAAATCAATCCATTTCTTACCATAAATTCTATCTTTATCTCTAAATGAAATATCTGTTTTAATTTGAGATTTATGAATTTCTTTTAATATTTTTTTTGGGAATATAAACTTTTCTCTTACTAAACTTCCCCAAGAATATTCTGGTTCTCTACCTCTATAACCTAAGTCAATTTTTCTAGATTTAGTTGGTTTAATAAATTTTTGGTTTAATTCCCAATCCTTAACATAACCTGTTAAAATTGAAATAAATCTTCTTTTGGTGGTAAGTGAATTACCATATATCTTCTTTATATGTTGCTTCGGAACACAACTATAAACTAAATCAAAATTAACATCTTGAATAAATTCTATATTTCTTCCTGTATATAAATACTCATCTTGTAGGAAAAGTATTTTTTTACCTGAAAATTGATTCAATCTACTTTTTAACAAAAAATGTCTTTTTGGATCATACCTTAAGGAATGATGAATTGCAACTACATCAAAATTATCAAATTTATTGAAATTTAAATTTCTAATTTCAGGTGTAAAATACCAATCAAGTTGACCATGATAATAATAACTTAATAAATTATGTAAATGTGCACCTACATGTGTTGAAAATGGTGCATAAAGCATTAATAATTTCAATTTAATAAGTTTTTATTTAGGTTTATTTAAATGACTAAAAATTTCGGATATGCCGTAATTATCATACCAAATTAATTGATTTTTTATTGTATCACTAAAATTTATTTTTGATTTCCATCCTAATTTTTTTTCTGTTTCTGATGGATCTAATACAACTTCTTTAATATCATCTTCTCCAACTGGTATGATTGGAACGTCAATGTTTTCTATATTAAGATATTCACATACTAATTTAAATATTTCCATTATTGAATGACCCTCTCCAGAGGAAATATTATATTTACCAGTAGGTACATCTTGAAAGAGTACAATATCCATTAAATCAAAAAAATCTTTAATATCTAAAAAATCTCTTACACTATCAGAACAAAAACATTTTTGATTGTCTTTTAAACGTTTATAAAAAGTGGGTATTGGACCAATTGCTAATCTAGGACCACAAATATTTGCTAATCTTAACGAAATAACAGGCAATTCAGATAAAAATAAGAAATTTTCAGCTGTTGCTTTTGAAATTCCATAACTTGTAAATGGATCTATTGAATGATTAATTGGAATAGGCAATGCTTTAGGTTTACCATAACATAATGATGTTTGAAAATTAATAATTTTTTTTACATTATTTTGAAGACATATTTCAATAAGGTTAATTGTACCATTAATATTAGTTCTTACATCTTCAGAAAAATTTTTTGGATCTTTATAGGAAGCCGCACTGTGAATGATATACTCAGGTTGAAAATTTTCTATTGATGATTTCAATAAATCAAAATCGCTTATGGAACCTTCAATTAATATAAGATTATCTAATTCTGGAACGACCTCTCTTTTGCCAGTAATAAAATTATCAATTAAACAAATTTCATGACCTTCCAATATATACTTTTCAAAAAGATTTGAACCTAAACATCCAGCTCCACCTGTAATAAAAATTTTGCTCATTTTTTTAATTTTAAATGAGTGTATTCACCTAATGTACCAAATTCATAAAAGTAATTAATTGCAGATGAGACAGTATCTCTTAAAGATGAGAACTTAATTTCACCAAAATCCTTAAAAGTTTTTTCTGGGTCTAACAAAATAGAAAATACATCGTCATTTCCTATATCTCTTACCTCTGGCTCTGGATAGACTTCAAAATTCATAGACTTAACAACCTCATCATATAATTCTTTTATGGAAACATCTTTACCTGATGAAAAATGATAAGTTCCACTTCCATACCCATCACATGCTTTAATGACTACTTTTGCTAAATCTTTAACAAAAACAAAGTCTCTTCTGGATTTAGTAATAAAACATTTTTTACCATCTTTTAATCTTTGATAAAAAATTGGTAAAGGTCCTGCTACATTTCTTGGACCAATCACATTGGCAAGTCTAAATGTTACATAATCTAACCCCGAAATTTGTAAAAAATTTTCATTTGCAGTTTTAGTTATAGAATAACTTGTAGTTGCTGGTAATATTGGATGATTTAATGTTATAGGTTGTTCAATAGGTTTTAAACCATAACATAATGATGTTTGAAAATATATGAATCTATTAATTTTATACTTTATCGAAGCTGAAATTATATTTCCTCCACCAACACAATTTGTTAATGTATCATTATACCAATCATTTGGATCTTTATAAGAAGCTGCTGTGTGAATTACAATATCTGGTTGAAAATTTTTAAACAATTCATTAACTAATTTTTTATTAGAAATTGTATCAATTGTAATTTCAAGATTTTCATGCTTACTTAAATGTTCAATTCTACCAGTTGCTAGATTATCAATAACATGGACTTTATCTCCTCTTTCAAGAAATAATTCTGCTATATGAGATCCAATTTGACCCAGTCCACCAGTAATAAAAACTTTCATCTTAATTATTTACTCCTTAAATATTTGAAAAATACATCAAAATTTTTTTTTAAAATCAGGCAAAATATAAAATTTTTTTTTTTTAATTATAAAATAAGCTGGTTCAAAAGGAGGAAAATAAAATGCTCTAGCTTTTCTATCAATTTCAACAAAATTATCAATTTCTTTGATTATTCTATGATTATCTAAAGAATTCTTAGAATAGAATTTTCCTTTCTCGTTTATTTTTATAGGATGAATTTTTTTCTTTCCTTTTAAAAATTCAATGAATTCATTAAAAATTAAAATTGATAATTTAAAAGATTTCTTATGTAATGATTGTGCGGTTTCATTATTATTAATTTCACAAGATTTTTCAAAAATAATATCACCTGAATCAACTTTTTTATCAATCTTATGAATAGTTGATGAATATGTTGAATCATTTTTTAATATAGCATGATTTATTGTATTATATCCTTTATAATCTGGCAATTTGGCATTATGTAAATTATATGCATTTCCATTTACACTTTTTAATATTTTATCTGAAAATATCCAGCAATGCTGAACAGATATAATTAAGTTAATTTTATGTTCTTTTATAGAATCAATTATTTCATTTTCATTTCTTTTTTCATTTGAAATAAATTTTATGTTATTTTTTTTAGAATTTTCATAAATGTAGTTTGATTTCCACCAATTAGTTTTTTTTTCATTTGAAACAACAGTTTTAATTTTAATGTTTTTTGATTGTGATTTAGATAATAAAGTATAACACTCTTCTCCGATTGGTTTTTGTCCTAAAAATAAAATTCTATATTTCATTTTGATTTATTTTTTTTACTTCATCTATAATTTTGAAAAAGATCGTATTAAAATAAATTTCGTGACCTTTTGAACTTAGATGTATCTTATCTTCTAACAATAAATCCGATAAATTATATTTTTTTTGATTACAAGTTTCAATAAAAACTTTTTCTAAATCATTTAAAATTACATTTTTAGTTAAACTTGATGCTAGCTCTCTAATTATTTCATTATATTGCTCATTACTCTCTTGATATGAAAATGAGATATTATTAAAAGGTAATTTTTCATTTTTTAGTGTAGGATGATTTGTATTCAAAAAAATCTTTTTACAACCAAAATTAAAACCTCTTGTAATAATTTCTTCTAAGTTTGCTTTAAAACTTTTTTTACTTACCCTTGGTAGACCTTTATCTGATAACCAATAGTTACAATCATTCATACCAAATTGAACAATTAAAATTTCTGGTTTATAATTTTGTATTTCAAATGGCATTGTCTCTAGAGCTTGTCTAGTAGTTCTACCATTTACTGCTGAATTTGCTACCAACACATCTAATTTATTATCTTCAAATGCTGATGAAATTTTAGGTATCCAACCTTTATGTACTGAAATACCTTGACCATAGCAAATTGAATCACCAAAGAAAAATACTTTCACTAAATATTATTACCCTAATTAATCATTGATTTAAATTTTTGTTCATTATCATGAAATTGTTGATACCATAATTCTAATGATAACAATGCCCAACTTTTTCTTGAAAATTGATTATCAATAAGTTTATCTAAGTTAATTGTTTTTGAATTAATAAATGGTCTATTTTTCATTTTTAAATTATTTAAATTATCAACCACAAAATCTTTAAGAGATGAATTAAACCATTCTTTAAGTGGAACTGGAAACCCCATTTTATCTCTTCTATTTAATATCTCATTAGGAATAGAATTAGCAAATGTTTTTTTTAATAAATTCTTCATTTTACCATTTTCAAATTTAATATTTGCTGGAATGGTTGCAACAAACTCCACTATTTCATGATCTAAAAAAGGAACTCTACTTTCTAAACCATGGGCCATACTCATTCTATCTTCAACATGTAATAATGCTGGGAGTAAACTTTTAAAATCAAAATGTGTCATTTTATCAAAATATGCTTCTTTTTTCACATTATTTTTATTGTTGAAAATATTCTTAAAATTATCAAAGACTGTACTTTTATCTAGTTCATTCCAATTAATTTCGCTTGATAAAGTTTTTGATCTATCAATTAAACTAAAATACCTTTCATCCATTGAATCAAATAAACCTTGACTCCAAAAACTTTTAATTAAAGGTTTATACTCTTTTAAAATACCTAAATTTGGAATTATTGACTCAAGGGTTACAATATAATTTCCATTTTTGTAACTACCATCAATTGCAGCTAATAAACATTGTTCTAAATATCCAATCACATATCTTGCATATCCACCAAAAATCTCATCTCCTCCTTGTCCACCAATTACAACCTTTAAATGTTCTGATGCAAGTTTTGAAACCATATATTGAGGAAAAGATCCAGGCCCAGCTGTTGGAAAATCAAGATAGTATATTATTTTTTCAATATTATTACTAAAATCTTTACTAGTAATGTCTAAAGTAAATAATTCCCCATTGATAAGTTCTGTAGCTTTATTAGCATAATGACTTTCATCATAATCTTTATAATTTGAAAAAAAGCCATGAAACCCTTTTAATGGTTTTTCATTTGATTTAGTTGCTAGATTTAATAATAGACTAGAATCAATTCCACCTGAAACATAACTTCCAATTTCAACATCACCAATTAGATGATATTTTATAGATTTTTCCATTAAATTATTTAATTTTTCATAACAAAATTCAGAATTTAAATTAAAATCAACATTGTATTTTACATCCCAATATTTCCAAATTTTTATTGAATTATTTTTAATTAAAATAGCATGGCCAGGTAGAAGTTTTTTTATACCTTTAAATAAGGTTGTTTCACCAATTGTATATTGATATGTTAAATATTCAGCAAAAGCCTTTTTATTAGTTTGTATGCCATCAACAAAAGGTAATAATGCCTTTGCTTCAGAAGCAAAGTAAAATACATTATCTTTGATGAAATAATAAAATGGTTTAATTCCAAATCTGTCTCTAGCGCAAAATAATTCGTTTTTTTTTGAATTCCATATTGAAAATGAAAACATTCCTCTTAAATTATCTAAACAATTTACTCCATATTTTGAATAAGCACTTAAAATACACTCCGTATCGGAATCTGTTTTAAAATCCCAATCATTTTTTAATAATGACCTTATTTCTTTATAATTATAAATTTCTCCATTATATGTAATAAAATTATTGTCTGTTCCTTCCATAGGTTGATTTGCCTTTTGTGATAAATCAATGATAGATAATCTATTATGTCCAAATCCAATAAATTGATTTGGATGAATCCAATGGTTATGAAAATCAGGTCCCCTATGTGATAACAATTTTATCATTGTCTTAATTTTCTTTTGAGGAGAATCAATTTTTTGAAAATTCATATTAAATATTCCAGAAATTCCACACATCATGAACTCCTAACTAATTAAGACTAGAAATTAATTTTGAAAAAGAAGAATTGTAATCCATTTTTTTTGCAAAATTAATTTTTTCAACAAAAGAATCATAATTCTTTGATTTTGTTCTAGCTATTAAAATTTGCTTTTCAAATTCCTTGGCGTTATTCGCAAAAAAGAAAAGATTTTCAAATTTTTTCAAAGAATTTATTTCAATTGAAACTACGGGCAAACCACAAGCTAAATATTCAAAAGATTTTAATGGAAAAGCACTCTCAACGGTATATTTTGTTTTTGAAAATGGCATGATTCCCATTGTAGCTTTATAACCAAAATCTCTTAATTTTTCCACAGATTTAAATTTATGATATTTAAAATTTTTAAATTTAAAAAAACTTTTCCATATCTTTTTATTTTCTAAATTATTAAAAATTGATCTTCCAAAAAAATGAAATTCCATATCACTTAATTTACATATCAAATCATATAATAATTTCATATTCAATCTATCGTTTATACCACCCTGGTAAAATATAATGTTGTTTTTTCTATTTTGAATAACTTGTTTTATATCCATAGTTTTTGGAGCATAAAAATCAAAATCAACACCATTAGTTAAAATCATTGATTCACCAACATATCCATTTTTAATATAACTACTATTTACTCCTTCTGAACATGAAACTAATAAATTTATATTATGTAATACTTTTTTTAATTTATCTATATTAGGAGGTTTAAAAAATAAATCGCTACAAAAAAAATCCTCCGTTGCATGAAAGATTTTCATATCAGATTTAAAATTTTTTATAATATGATCAAGTAAATAGTTATAAATCCACAATAAAGGTTTTTTAGTTTTTATCTTTTTAAGAATATTAAACAACTTATGTTGATTATTTGAGACGAGATATTTTTTGTTACAATGTACTATTATAATATTTGAGTTTTTGATTTTCTCAAAATAATTGTCTCTAAATTTCAAATCAAATTGAAAAAAATAAACTGGACATAACTTTGAAAATCTTGTGGCATAATGATATCTATTACTTCTAGCTTCCTTTTTCCATATTGAAAAAGTTAGCATTATAACCGCATCATAATTAAAATTCATTTTATGAATTATTCTTTAGTGTTATTAGCTTATTTTTATAAAACCAATAAATTAAAAAAATTAGTTTTTTAACTTTGATAATATCTTCAATGATAAATATTTTATTCTTGCAAGAATATATTTTACTTTACTAAATATATTCACACTACTTTTTAAATTTGAAAATTCTATTATGAAACTATAAATTATTTTTTTTATGAAAACATTATTTTTGTAATCACTAAATTTTTTATTAGGTTCATTCATCCAACTAATAAAATCTTCTTTTCTAACATCTAATTTTTTACAAATATAATCGATATCCTGTTCAATTGTTGATTCATCATATGAATTTTTCTTCATCTCATCAAGAGCTTCATCCCTAGTAATTTCTTCACTTAAAATTAAACTTGACAAATGAGCCTTTCTTTTATCATATCCAAATTTTTTGGGCAACCAATAACTTTGAAAAAATTTTGTAAAACGAGATTCGTAATGTTTTCCACCATAATATTGCCAATTTAATTCTTCTTCAAGAACCTTAATTGCATCCATCTTCTTATAATCAATATAATTGAGCGGTGATATAATTTGCATTTTACGAATTCTTGGAATGAAAACATGATATTTAAAAGTTGAAACAAAAGGAAATTTTTTCCATTTTTTACCACCATGTTGCCTACAAATGTCTTTCATATGAATTGAATCCATAGCATCATGACCCCATGCTACTGGCAAAACAGATTCTGAAGTATAATTGTTACCGTTTATGACATATTTGATATTATTTTTTTCGGCAAATGAATATAAAACTGAAAAAAAAGCATGGTCTTGTGGAGTATCTTGGTTTGCTACACCGGCTTTAAAAAAAGCTGTTTGAACATCTTTTATTGCCTCCCAATCAACAACTTCAGTAAATAATTGGATATTTAATTTTTTTACTATCTCCTCAATGTTTCTTACCGCCAAATCTGAATTCCAACCTGCATCAACATGAACAGCTAATAATCTTAAATTAGCTTCTTTTCTCGCCCAATAAGCCAAATAAGAACTGTCAACACCTCCACTCAAACCAATTATTGCATCATATTCTTGATTTTTTTGTTTCTCTTTCATTGAAACAACTATATCATCAAGTTCTTTTAAAACTTCTTTAGTACCGGGAGTCCAATTTTTTTTTAAACTATTATAAAATGAAATACAATGACTACATTGACCCGTTTCATCAAATGATATATCTTCATCAGATGTATCCATTATACATGTATTACATATTTGAAAATTTTTAATAAGTTTTGAGGAATTATTCATTGTCTCTGAAGATAATTTAAGAAGAAATTTGTTTAATTTCATTATATGTTGGATAAGAAATTAAAACTGCTTTATATTTTCCATGAAAAGAAAAAAAAGAACCTGCTGCTGCTGCATCAGCACCAACTTTTATTATTTTTTTTAAATCAGATATTTGACCAGCACCACCTAATGAAACAAGTTGACAAGATAAATATTTTCGAGCTCTTTCAACTAAATTCAAATCATATCCATTTCTCATGCCATCATTATCAACACTTTGAATAATAACTTCTCCAAAACCTATATCAGCACATCTAACTAAGTATTCATCAAAAGATTCAGATATAATTCTTTTTTTTACATGAGAAAAAATTTTATAAGTCCCAAAAAAATTTTTTTTTATATCAACACAACACACAATTGTTGAAGAACCAAATTCTTTAATTAGAGTACGTGCTAAATCAGAGTTTTTTAAAAAAGAATTGTTTATAATTAATTTTTCACATCCAGAATTTAAAATTTTTTCAGCTTGAAAAAGATTTTTTATTCCTCCACCATATGAAAAAGGCATGAAAGCTTCTGAAGAAATATCTTTTATGAAATTATAATTAGGTTCTTTATTTTTTTTTGATGCATCAATATCCAAAAAAGTAATTTCGTCAGATTCTTTTTCACTAAAAATTTTAACTGCATTTATTGGGTCACCGATGTATTTAGGTTTTTTAAATTTTTCAGTTTTATATAGCACATTATCTTTAAGAAGTAATACTGGAATTATTCTTTTATTCATAAAAAAAATCTTTCAAAAGTTGAAGTCCAAACCTATGGCTTTTTTCTGGATGAAATTGAACACCATAGACATTATTTTTTGATACTGCAGAAACAAAATCATCACCATAATTCGAAAATGATTCAATATTATTTTTATCTTTGGGTTTAAAATAATATGAATGAACAAAATAAAAACGTCTTTCAGAATCTAAATTTTTAAAAATTTTTGATTTTCTTGTAGGTTTAACATAATTCCAACCCATATGAGGTACTGATAAATTTTTATTTTGAAATTTTATAACATCCATATCAATAAACCCTAAACCTTTTTCATCTCCCTCTTCACTTGACTTACCAAGAATTTGAGCACCTAAACATATCCCCAAAATAGGAATATTTTTGTCATAAACACACTCGTTTAAGACCTTAATTAAATTTAATTTTTTTAAGCTATTCATTGCTCTATCATAAGCTCCAACTCCAGGCAAAATAATAGCAGATGAATTTAAAATATAATCTGAGTCTGATGATGCTTTAGCTTTAATGTTAAGCCTTGACAACATTGAAATTAATGAACCTATATTTCCTACTTTATAATCAACTATTGTTACATTCATGATAAATTTTAATTATTAATAAACTTTAATAATTTTTTACTTTCATTTTCCCAAGATAAAATTTTTGCTGTTTCAATTGAATTTCTTTTAAAGAAGTTAATTTTTTTATAAGAAATATTTGAAATTAATTTTGCAATTTTTTTTGGATTATTTTGCTCATCATCAATTAATAAACCTAATGAATGCTCATTTACTATTTTTGCCATATCTGGATAATTTGAAACACAAAGCATTGTTCCTGACATAATATATTCAAAAAATTTATTAGAAAGATTAATTGTTTTTTGCATTCCAGTATTTTTCATAATTAATAATCCAATATCTGATTTATTAGCTTCAAAAACAATTTTATTGAAGTCAACTGGTTCAACAATTTTTATTTTTTTTGATAAATTAAATGAATTAATTAACTGATTTAATGAATTTATATAATCTGAAGGACCACTTCCTCTAATCTTCAAAAAGTATTTTTCAGGTAAAAAGTTCATAATTTTTATATATGTTTCTAACCCTCTTCCTGGAGCCAATATTCCATGGTATAACATTTCAATACTTGATTCAGAATTTAAAATTTTAGGTTCATGCTTTTCATAAAATGGGGTGCTTCTAACTGTTATTAAATTTTTAATTTTTGGATATTGATCTCTTAATATTGAGTTTAAGCCATCACTCACAGTTGAAACACCATTTGATTTTGTATAAAATTCGTTTTCAATATTTTTTATGTAAGAGTTTTGAAAAATTTTAATTTTTAAATTTGAAAAGAAATCTGTTGAGTTTTTTTGAGATAAAGCATGTTCATGAACATCAACAAAATACTTTGAATTATTCTTTTTTGCTAATTTATAAGCTATTGGTGTAGTAAAATAATCATGAGTAAAAATAAAATCTACTTTAATACCTTTTAACAAATCATATATTTTAACATATCTATTTTCATCCCAATATCTATTTAAATAGTTTTTTTTATAATCAGAGAAAAATATCAAAATAAAGGTACTCCATCTTTTTCTTTCATATTTAAATCTTCTTACAGGTCTTAAGAATAAATTATCGTAAAAAAACTTTAAAAAAATAAAAGGATCTAAAAAATTTGGTAAATATTTCAAAAATTTATTTTCTTTTTTATATTTAAATGCTTTATAAATATTATCAAATGGAAAAGGTAATTTAGATAATATATTATTTTTCGAAGTAGAATTCTTGATATCATTAATAATCAAATTAGATTTTGGGTTTAAATCGATAAATTTATAATGATTTATCTTTTTATCTTTTCCTTTATAACCTGCAATGATGACGTTCATCCCATTTTGATAAAATAAATTTGCTTGTCTAAGAACTCGTGGTTCTGAAAAAACAGGTGTTAGTGAAATTATAAGAACTGATTTAGTCTTCATTTAATAAAATAATTTTTATTTTTTTTTATTTTTTTGGTAATTTTTTCTTTTAAAAAGGGATAAACTTTTTCATTAATAAATTCCCATAATCTTTTTTCATAATTATTTATATAACCTATAATTTTTGATACTAATTTTGAACTTTTATTTGTTTTTAATGGAAAATTATTACTGTGTAAATCACAAAAAAACTTATCAATTTTATAAAAACTAAAATTAGTAAAATATTCAAGATATAAAGTTTCCATTTTATTGTTGTACTTTTCTTTTAAAATTTCAAATTTTTTACTATTAGTAATTTCTGTTTTATTGATTTTATCTAAAATTGTTTTTAAAAAATAATCAATTCTTAATTCCTTGATACTCAAAATCTTCTCTTTACAGTTTTTAGCTATTTTTTTTTGAAGTTTTTTATCATTTATAAACTCTAAAATGCTATTTTTATCATTATTAAATGGAAAAAAATCTTCATAGGGTTCAAGAATATCTCCATATTCACCTGGAACTAATAATTGAGCTGTCATAGTAAGCGCTGCTTCAAAGTTTCTTGGAGACAAACAAGTCATCCTTAGATTTTTATTTTTTTCTTCAATCAAAATTTTAATCACTTCTTCATTATTACAACCATGATCTAATTTATATGCATTAAGTTTCTCAACAATACTTAAATTTGATATTATCTCACTTGAACCACTATTAGATCCTAAAACAATTCTTCCATTCATCAAAAAATTAATCCAATCCTCATTAAAATAAAATTTTTTTGAATCAACATCGACCCTCATTCTATAATTTTGGAAATCATTTAAAAAAAAATTACCAAGATCAGCTTTCAATTGCGCCATATTATTAGGAAAAGTAGGAGAACCTGAAGCTTTATAAATAACATCAAACTTTCTCTTTTTTAGAGGTTTAATTTTTGATGTAAGGCTTATCAACTCAGGTGTAATATATCCTGTATAACATGGTAATATTTCACCACCATTTTGTAAATATTTTTTATGAAGAGTGTCTTTAAAATGAAAAAAAGGTGATAATGTTAAATTTATTCCAAATTCATTTAGTAATTTGTTTAATTCATCATTGCAATAATAATCATCTTGCGGTAAAGCTATTTTGAATGATGATAAATTTTTAATAAATGAATAATTTTGAATAATACGTTCATAAGTTGTTTTATGAAAAATCATTCCTAGAAAACTTGAATTCAAAATTATTACGTCAAATTCAAATTCCTTTAAAAATTCAGGTGGATCTAAACAAGCATTATGAATAATATAATTATTATTTGGAAAATAATTGTAAAAACTTAATTCTAAATCGGAGATATTATTTATCCAACTATTAGGATGTCCCATGTTATGCAAAATCAATATATTCATTTTAAAATTTTTATTGAAATAGTCAAAATATTTGCGATTTAAAATTAAAAACGTTCTTATTTAATTTTCTAGAGATTTAGATTTCCATTAGTTAAAAAAACTTACAAAAAAAATTTTATCAATTTAGTTCTAAGATTCTTTTTTGTGAAAAGAATATTATTAAAATTTATTTTTTCAATAAATTTTCTTATATCTGAGAACCTAGAGAAGTTGTTAAACTTTATTTTAATTAATTCAATTTTTCTGAAATGATATGTATCAAAAAAAATATTTGGGGTTTTTTTAAATAATTTCATTGAAAAAAAATAATCTGGTGATGGAATATTAAATTCTTTATTTTGTTTACTTATTATATTAATTGTTATTGTATTTTTCTTTATATCCCTTTTGGGGAAAACATAAACATCCTTAAAAAAACTTAAAAGCTTAACTAATAAACCTAATATAATAAATAATAATGTTTTTTTTAAACCATTAAGATAAGATTTCAAAACTAATTTTTATTCCATTTTGGTTTTAATCTTACCAAACCGGCACCATAAAGGTCACTTTTTGATGAGATTTCAAGCTTATTTATATTTACTGTTGCGGCATACTGTGTATTAATATGATCACCTGAAATTGTTACATTTATATAGTATGATCCTCGATTCAAAATTAAACTATCATATTCTAAACTAAATTGATTTTTCCCTTTTGATAAACCAACCTGGAAATCAATCTCTTTAGTATTGTTAGCAATTACATTTTGTCCAGATAAATTAAAAAAACTAATTGCTATAATTGCATTGTCAATATTTTTATTAGATTCAATTAATATTTTTAAATCAAAATAACTTCCACTTTCTATTATTTTATTATATTTCAATTTTAAATCTTTAATATAATTTTTATCTAAATAAGTTTTTGATGACGAAACATCATCTTTCAGTGCTGAAAAACTTTCATATTCATCACAAATTTCTTTTGTTTTACCTATTTTCTGTTTTTTTCCTTCTTCAATCCATAATACTCTGTTACAATTTGCTCTAATTGAATAAGGACTATGAGATACTAAAATTATTGAACCTCCACCTGACCTAAATTCATTTATTCTTCTATAACATTTGATGGCAAAATTTAAATCTCCAACAGCAAGGATCTCATCAACAAGTAAAATTTGAGGTTCAATTGAAACTGCAATTGAAAATCCTAATCTGGCCATCATACCAGAACTATAATTTTTTATTGGAGAATCAATAAAATCCTCAAGTTCACTAAAAGAAACTATATCATCAAATTTAGATTTAATTAAGTCTACAGGATAACCCATGATTGTACCGCAAACAAAAATATTTTCTCTACCTGTTAAAACTGGATTAAAACCAATCCCTAGGGATATTAATGCATTTAGCTTTCCATTGATTTGAATATTTCCAGTCGTTGGGTATAGTAAACCTGAAATTAATTTTAAAAGAGTAGTTTTACCTGCTCCATTATGACCTATTATACCTAGTGTTTCACCTTGCTTTAATTCAAATGAAATATTTTTTAAAGCCCAAAACTCTGTTTTTCTCAAATCCAAATTATTATTAGAATTATAAAAAACTTTTTTAAATAAATCTACACCACCGTAAACTAATGATCTTTTCAAATTCCTAGAAAATTTTTTAGATAAATTATTTACTATTAAATGTGATTTTTTCAATTAATTCTCCATTCTTTCAATAAGAATTGGCATTGATAGATTGTAAAAAAAACATCCTGGTATAAATAAAAATAAAATAATAATCATTATAATTAAGAAAGATTCTATTGAATTAATATCGTTTAAATTAAATAGAAAACTTCTAGCGGTTAAAAAAAATGGAGTTAAAGGATTATTTTTTATGAATAAATTAAGAATACCTGAATCGGGAACTGGATATAAAGCAGGAGTTAAAAAAACCAAAGGTCCTGTAACCAAATTAATTACCCGTTTTAAATCTTCAAAAAGAGTTATTATTGGAAGAACATATATACCTATTAGAAATCCAAAAAAAGAAATTCCTAGAATTGGTATTATAACAAAAAAACCTTGAAAGCTAAAACTATTTTCAAATATCATAAGTACTAAAATAATCGGAATGAATTTTAAAGAAAAATTTATCATTATATTTATAAATCCACTTACGATAAGAGCTAGCCAAGGGAATTGAATTTTTGTTAAAACAGATTTATTAATTTGAACTTGATTTAATGGTGCATTTAATGAGTCTACAAACAATTGCCAAATCAAAGTTCCTGAAATAACATAAGCTGGATATGAAATTGATAATTCTGGAATATTAATGATATTTGAGCGTTGTAATAGAATAAATGATAAGGATGTAACAAGTGGACCGGCCACCCCCCAAAATATCCCTAAAAAAGATAATCTATATAATGATGAAAAATCTCTTAATGCTAATTGATATCCCAATTCAAAAATATTTTGCAGTTTTATTTTCATATTTTTGAGTTTAAAATAGAAGAATAAATTGCATCCATTTTTTTCCCACCTGATTGAGCTGAATGCCATTTCAAAGCAAACTCTCTTCCTTTTTTTCCCAAATCAATTCTTTTTTGAGGATCTTGAATTAAATCAATTAATACTTTTTTTATTGTTTTTGGTGTAGCTGAAATAACAGGTAATTCTTCAACATAATCTGGAATTTGTTCCCTCATACTATCTAACCACTCTGGTCTTAAAAAACAAACACATGTTTTACCTAACATTAATGCTTCCCTAATATTAGCTCCAAAAAAACCAAAAGTTAACATATCTACAACAATATCAGCTTGTACCTGAATATATCTTACCTGATCACTTTTCAAATCAGATACAGAAATAGGTTCAATTGGAAAGCCCTCATTTATTAATTCCTTAAATAATGGTTCATAAATATGAGAACATTTTATATCAACTCCACCTTTTCTGGTTCTTTGTTTTTTATTTGCAATGCTATGAAAAATTTTAACTTTTCCAGAATCCTGAAATTTAAATTGATTTGGGATTTTAAGATTTGGGTTCCAAAAATTAGAATCCAAACAATAGAATTCAGGAACTTCATGAACATTTTTATTATCATTATAATCTTTTCTATTACCTCCTAGTATACATTGAAAATCAGCCAATTCATTTCTAAATTTACCCCATTTCGCATTACCTTCATCAGAACAAACTTCAGGAACTTCTTGCCATTTACAAATATTACATGTGTTATATGGTCCCCATTTACTAAATGAACTTTGAAGAACCCCATCTAAACAACCATTATTAGTATAGAAAATTTTTTTACCTAGTGATTTTATATATTCAATTTCATTCATAGGCATATATTTTTTAAAAAATTGATTGATTATTGTCCCAAATGTTAATCCATCTTTATTTGAAAAATGAAAGATATCATACTTATCTAATGTGTTGAAAAAAAAATCATATTGATAAATTGAATCTTTTTCAGAATCATATTTAAATAAAAAATCCCATCCATGGTAATAATGCCAAGATTCTTTATTACTGTCCCAATTAAGAAGATTTGCCTCCCAACCATATTTTCTTAATTCTCTTGAAAGGTACCAAGTATTATAATATTCACACCCTGCAAAAAGAATAGAACCTTTAGTTTTCATGTACTTGCCTCTTCCGCTAAAAGTTTTTTAGACCTTTCAAATCCTAAATTCATTAAAACATCAATAATTGAAAGACCAGAGATAAATTCATTTGAATTATATTGATCATACTTCTTTGGTTTATAATTTAAATATTTTACATCAATATTTGATTCCTGAAAAACAGTTTCATCTAAATATTCATTTGCTCCATCACCTGAAAGATAAATATTCGCTTTTAATTTCTTTATGATTGAAACCAAAAGATTATTTGAAGTTCCTTTATGAGGAATATTTGATGATAGCATAATTTTTTCGTAATCAATATCAAGTATTTTACAAATGTGAAAAATTGATTTTAAATTATATTTAGCAATATTATTCTCCTCATTTAGAATTAAATTCATTATAAATTCTTCAACCTCAAAATAAAAAGGTGCCTTTTTATAATTAACTTCAATTGTCTTAGATATTTTTTTTTTCCATTGTTCAAGGTTATTAAATTCCATTTGATTAATTTTTTTCACACCAGTATAATTTCTTACTATTGGAGCTGTTAACCAATTTGATTGTCCTGAAATTATAATTTTAACTCGGTTAGACCAAGAACCGCCTTTTTTAGGAAATTGTACATCATCTAAAATCACAAAAAAGTCACTTTTAAAAATTTTATTAAAATATCCTAACCAAGGAAAAAAATTAGGCTGATGAATTCCAACAATTCTATCTTTATTCATTAGTTATAATTTGAAATTTTTTACCATCAATATTTAAAAATAAATTACTATACCCTGGAAAAGAACAAGCGTTTAATCTTTTTATAAATTCATTTTTGTCCATATCAATAGATAAATTGCAAAGCTTTTCAAAATCCTTACGTGTGTGTTTTTTATTTGACCATTTATATTTATTATTAACTTTTAAATAATTTTTTTTATCAAAATTTTTTATAAGTTTTATAAATAATTTTAAACCAGCATCATTAGCCTTCATTAATAACTCATTAGGTTTTATTAATGATTTTACATTAAACAACTCTACATCTATTATACCTCCTTCATCAACTTTATTAATCATAAAATGCATTGTTGCACCATATTTTTTTACATTATCATATATTGCAAAATGATGTGGGTCTCTTCCTGGATATTTTGGAGATGCAGCATGAATATTTATAGATTTCAAACCTTTAATTTCTAATATTTTTTTTGGGACGATTATACTTGAACCAAATGATATTAATAAATCATGATTTTGATTTATTAATAAATTATTTAATTCTTTTTTTGAATGAATTTTTGATATTTTTAAATCATTTCTAATAGATTCAGCTATTTTTAATAATTTATTAGAAAATTTTTCATAAGATAAAATTGCTATTTTTTTTGGATTAATATTATCTACCTTTAGATTTCTTTTTTCCAAAATTTAATCTCCCATCTTTTTTAAGTTGTTTATCATAATTATCTAAAATATTTTGTGCTCTACCTTTTACACATCGTTGAATTCTATCATAAGGAAAAGATTTGACATCTTGCCACCAAGCAGGATGTGTTAAAACTTGAATATTTTTTTCTTTAGATAAACTCAATACATCTGATAGACGTTTAAACCTCCAATATCCATTAGAATCCGATATATATCCAACATTATTCTTAAATTGTTTTGAATAACAATTTATTAATCCACTATATTTTTTCTTTTCAAATGATAACGAAAAAAAATTTGGATTGTGGAAACTAAATACAAAAGGTTTAATATTAAATAATTTAACAAAAATATTTTTTTCAAAAACCAACCATTTATTTAAGTCTTCTTCAGATTTTATATCGTAATAGTTAGTATCAAAATGAATCCCAATATAATGTCCAAGATTAATAATTTGCTTTATAATTTTAGATTGTTCTTTTTCAAATAAATTATAAAATTCAGAGTGAAGATTAATAAAATATGTTGTAAAAATATTTTCTTTTTTCTCTAACTCTGCTAATTTTAAAGCTCTATTTAAAGAAAAATCACAATCATGCCTCCAAAGAATGAATTTTTGTTTATAATCAATATTTTTATATGATATAAAATTATAATTTTTTTTTGCTAACACTAATAATTCATGGTATTTATCAATTGTAAAATCAGAAATATTGGGATTTATATTTATTGATTGGTTTTTTGTATCAATCATACAAACCTATTTCTAATTGAATTTAAATATTTATGTGGTGAAATAATTTTATTATCAATTTCAATTTTTTTTATTTTCAAAATTCCATCTCCACAGGCTACTTCAACATATGGTGTTTCACCAGCTTTTTTAATTTTTGTTATTTGTCCAGGAACAGCATAAATAGAATGTGAATAAAAACTTAATTCAGCATCCCAAATAATTATTTTTTTATCTTTAACAAATGAAAATGCTCCGCTATAAGGTTTGTTATGAGCATTAATTATTCTTAAAACTTCATAATTAGATTTAGACCATTTAATATGTCCATCCATTGGATTAAGAGGATAACAACGTGATATTTTATTAATATCTGTTGACTGTTTTTCAAGAATATAAGAAGGATCTTTAGAAAGTTTCATAAGTGCTTTATAAAAAAGTTGAGAGGTATTCAATAATATCCATGCCATTACTTGAGTAATTTTGGTATTTAAATCTATATCAAAATATGTTCTTGTAATTATATCACCACTATCTAATTCACCTCCTATCATTTTATGTACACATAAACCAATTTTTTTTTCTCCATTCAATATTGCCCAAGCTTGACAAGCATTTCCTCTGTATTTTGGCAAATCTCCTCCATGAGCATTTAAAATACCCATTTTATAAATATTAATTACTGAACTATCAATAATTGAAGTATAATTCATACTTATTCCAATATCAGGTTTTGAAGATTTGATAATTGATTCATGATTTTCTTTGATTCTAGGTGAATTAATAAATGGAACATTATACTTTTTTGCAAATTCTTCAAAATCACTGACTTTTTTAGTGTATTCAGGTGCTTCTTTGGAAGTTATAACATGTGCTATTTCAAAATTAGGATCATTTGCAATCAATTTTGCAGAAGAATACAAAGCTTCTGTTCTTCCAATAATTCCAACTCTTATTTTTTTTTTCATTTTTTTATATTAATCAATGATTTAAGCTTGTTTCTTATTCCTTCTCCCTGAAATCTAAAATTTAATAACATTTCTGGATTTTGATGATATTTTCTTGTTGACTCGTACTTATCAATATTATCAGTATTTAAAAAAATATGAATTGGATGAAAATCAAAAACTTTCAGAGAATTTTCAGGGATATCAGAAAAATTACCTGTCTTCATTTTTAGAGAAACATTATCTTGCCATGAATGTGGAATAATTTTAATTCCATTCCAAAGATTCCATGGTTGAATACTAAATGAATTATCAAATGGAATGAACGTATTACAAATATAATTTAATTTTTTTTCCAAAAATAAATCAAAAATTTTTTCGCTTTGAAATAATGAATGACTTCTCACACATTGTGACTCTGGTACAATTTCAAGCATTCTATCAATTATGTTTTCTAAACTATTTCCATTTAAATGATTCCCTTTAATTAAATTATTAAAGTTAGGATGGATACCTAATTGGAATTTTGGATTTGATCGTAATCTTTCAAGAGTAGAAGTTTTATGAGTTATAAACCAAGTAGCACAAACATCAAATTTTTCGACTATATCAATTGTATCATTAATAACTTTATCATGCGACCAATCAATATCAAAAGTTAAAAAAAAATTATTCTCCCATGATTTTGGATTATTAATATTTATATCGGAAATTTTTTTAAATGAGTTCATTTCAAACAACTAACTTTAAACCCTTATCCAAAGAAGTTAAATTTTTAATATTTAATAAATTTAATAATAACTCATTACTTCCCATAAAATACTTTATTTCATCATTTGTAATTTTAATTTTTGCTTTTTTATTTATTAATTTTTCAAGTTTTTTAACTAAATCATTTAGACTAACTTCTTCTGAGCCACAAATATTAACTACTAAATTTTTTTGATTAAAATTTCTACTAATTAATAGTTTAATAATATTTACTAGGTCATATATGAAAATTGGAGTAAAGTATAATCCTTTACTTTGGGCAAGAACAATTTCATTTTCTAATTTAATCTTTTTTATAATTCCTGGAATAAGCATTTTTTTTTGACCAGGACCATAAACACCAAAGATTCTCATTATAATAGTATCAAACGAACCATCATATTTTTTTACTATATCCTCTGCAGCAAGCTTGGATATTCCATATAAGGATGAAGGTGCTAATAATGAGTTTTCAATCAGTTTTTTTTTAGATTGAGAATATACATTTCCTGATGATGCATATATAAATTTTTTTACTGATTTTTTTTTGGACCATTCTAATAAATCTATTGTTGAATTAATATTTATATTAATAAGGTCCTTTGCTTTTTTAGGAATTTCATTATAATAATTTGATTGAGCCAAATGAACAACTGTATGAATATTAATATTTGGAAGTTTCTTTACCCATGTGTCAGAATTTAAATCATAACCATTTTGTCTTGTTACTTTAATTAAATTTATATTTTTCTGGTTTTTATATGAATCTGATAAATATCGACCAATAAAACCTGATTCTCCAGTAATTAATATTGTTTTTTGCTGATTTGAATTAATTTTTATAGACCTTCGTTTTTAAAATATTGATTAATATTTAATAAAGACCAAATTAGAAGTCTTCTATTCTCATTGCCATTTAAATGAACATTAACCAACTTTGATACGGAATCAAAATCTAAATAATTATATATTGGAGATTTTTTATTGATTATATTATTTCTAACATAATCAATACTTTCCCCTTTAAACCAACTTGCATCAGGTGATGAAAACCCTTGTTTTATTCCTTCAGAAATAGATTTCGGAACATATTGAGCCATAACTTTTCTAAGGATTTGCTTACCGTCATTAGTTTTTTTGAAATATTTTTTTTTCTTCCCACCTAGCTCATTTTCATTCATTTGAATAATTTCAGTAAGATTTTTCAATTTTAAACTTACTGGGCACTTCATTGCAAAATCAACTAAGTCATTATCCATAAATGGAACTCTGGTCTCCATAGAATGAGCCATACTCAGTTTATCTTCAACAACAAATAATCCATGTAAAAAAGTTTTGGCTTCAAAATATAAAGAATGATTAATATAGTCTTCTGGAGATTTTAATTCATTTTCATGTGTTAAAAAAACATCTTTGAAGATATTTTGAGTGTTAATAAATCTAATTTCATCCCAAATTGGATTAAATACTTTCTTTATTTCAGTTGTTGAAAGAGTCCTTTGCCAAAAACTATAATATTGATCTATATAATGATCAAAATCAATGCTTTTAACAGCACGATAATATCTCCATGGGTAACCTCCAAATAATTCATCACCTCCAGCTCCTGACAACACAACTTTAACAAATTTACTTGCTAAACCTGCAGCATAATAATTAGGATAGCTTTGTCCAACTCTAGGTTCCTCCAAATGCCAAGAAAATTTCGGTAAAATACGTTCCATATCTCCAGATTTTAAAACCATTTCATAATGTTCTGTTTTATAAAGTGCAGATATAGCTTCTGCTTTTTCACGTTCATCAAATGCAAGCTCCAAACCAGACGCTGAAGACAAATCAAAACCACATGTAAATGTTTTTATGTAAGGAAGTTGATTTGAAGCAAGAGCTGTCAAAGTACCAGAGTCCATTCCCCCTGATAAATATGAACCAAGCTCTACATCAGAAACTAGTTGTCTATTTACTGATTGTTTTAAAAGTCTATCTAATTCCTCTGAATATTCCAATTTGTTTTTAAATTTAGATGACTCTTTAAAATGATAATCCCAATATTGATATATTGTAATTTGATTTCTTTTTTTATATTCTATCTTGGCAATAGATGCTGGCTTTAAAAGTTTTATATTTTCTATTAAAGTCTTATCTGTGAAAATATTTTGAAAGGTAAAATATTCAAAAAGAGCTGTCTTATCAATTTTTTTTACTGCTTTTGGATGTTCAAGAATCGCTTTCTGTTCTGATGCAAATAATATAGTATTTCCCCATTTTGCATAATATAAAGGTTTAATTCCATATCGATCTCTTACTAGAAAAATGTTTTGTTTTTTTTTATCCCAAATAGCAAAAGCAAACATACCATTGAATTTTAAAATACTCTTCTCTCCCCATTCAACCCAAGCATTTAAAACTACTTCAGAGTCCGTGTTTGAATGAAATTTATATCCTAAATTTTCTAATTCAACCCTTAATTCTTTAAAATTATAAATTTCACCATTATATGTTAAAATAAATTGGTTATTTTTATAAACCATAGGTTGGTTACCACTTGAAGATAAATCAATTATTGAAAGTCTACAATGCCCAAAACCAATATTTTTATCAGCATAAAAACCATTTCCGTCAGGGCCACGATGTTTAATACTATCTATCATTTTATTAAGAATTAATGAAGAAACTGGCTTACCATCTATATTTATAATTCCTGCTATTCCGCACATATCAAAAATTATTCCCTAAAAAACTAATTATTATTAAACTTATTTTCTTGTCTCCATTTAATAAGTTTTTTTAGACCAGATTCTAAATTATACTTATATTCAAAACCTAAATCTTGTTTTGCTTTAAATGGATCTCCAATTCTATTTTGAACCATTTGTCTTGAATCATCAATACTATATGGATTATACTTTACAACTAAATTTGAATTTTTAAGCTTTAAAATAAGATCACATAATTCCTTAATAGAAGTTTGAATTCCTGTACCAACATTATAAAATTCATCACTTATATCAGATTGCATTGCTAAAATATTACATCTACCCGCATCTTGAACATCAATAAAATCATAAGCCTGACTACCATCACCATTTATATTTGGTTCTTCATTTGCATCAATTTTGTTTAACATTATAGGTATTACACCAGTATAGGCTGCATTCTGATCTTGATGTGGTCCATAAACATTCATATATCTTAGACCTACATAACTTAATTTATATCTATCATAAAAAGCTTTACACATTGCTTCTCCAGCAATTTTTGTCGCTCCATAAAAATTCCTGTTATTAAATGGATGTTTTTCTGTCATTGGAATTTCTGAGGCATTTCCATACACCGAAGCAGATGAAGAATAAATTAATCTTTTAACGTTATTTTTAACACAAGACTCTAAAACATTATAAGTGCCTTCGATATTAACATGAAATGCTGTTCTAGGAAAATCTTTACAATGTAAAAGCCACATCGCAGCTAAATGAATTACACCATCAATACCATTCATTGCATCATTTAATAAATCTATATCCCTAATATCACCACCATTTGGATATATTTTACACCTGTCATCTTCTAAACTTTTTTTTATATTTTGAATATTTCCCCTTGAAAAATTATCATAAATCAATACTTCTTTTACATTTGTTTTTAATAATTCAGAAACAACATGACTTCCTATGAATCCTGAACCCCCAATTACTAATATCTTGCTATCTTTTATTTCCATAAAATAATTTACCTTAATAATTTTTTATTTATATGAATTAAAAATATTTTTGTCATAATGGAACATATTAATATTGATTTAACCATAAGGATTGATTTTATTTATAATAATTCATAAAGATTTAAGAATTTTTCTAATCTTATTTGCTGTATTACCTAAGCCATAAACATTACTAGGCTTAAAATGCTGTAAATCTGAAGTTAATGCTTGCTTTAAATCGTTTAAATTAGATCCACTCAGAATATTAGCTCCTATATCTAATAATTCAACCCACTCTGTTTGTTCTCTTATTGTTATACATGGAACTCCATAAAAAAAAGCTTCTTTTTGAATACCACCAGAGTCTGTTGCAATTTTAGAAGCATTCTTTTCTAAAATAATCATATCAAAAAAACCCACTGGATTTATTAATTTAATATTTTTTCCAATGTTACATTTATATTCAAATAATTTTTTTTTTGTTCTTGGGTGTATTGGAACAATTACTTGAGTGTTTAGATTAGAAAGAGCATCAAATATATTGTTTAAATTTATTGAAGAATCAGTATTTTCAGGTCTATGTATAGTAGTAAGAATATATTTTTTTTTTTTAATTCCTAATTGCTCTAATATAGTTGAAGAACGATCAGCTTTTTTTGAAAAATAAAGTGCAGAATCAAACATGATATCACCAACGTTAAAAATTTTTTTTTTGTCTATTCCTTCTTTAATTAGATTGTTGTAACTAACCTCAGATGGAACAAATAATATTGATGAAATATGATCTGTTAACAATCTATTTATTTCTTCTGGCATTTTTCTGTTAAAAGAACGTAATCCTGACTCTACGTGTATTATTGGTATATGAATTTTTACAGCTGCCAAAGCTCCAGCTAAAGTTGAATTTGTATCTCCATAAACTAAAACATAATCAGGTTTTTCATCTAATAATATCTTTTCTAATTCTTCTAATTGTCTTCCTGTCATTGCTCCATGTGATAAATTTTGAATTCCCAAATTATATTTTGGAGTTGGAATCATCATCTCTTCAAAAAATATTTGGCTCATATTATGATCAAAATGTTGGCCTGTGTGTATGATGATTTCTTGAATTGATTGATCTTTGGAAAATTCTAAGCTAAGTACTGAAGCCTTGATAAATTGAGGCCTTGCTCCAATAATTGTAACTATTTTCACTATAACCGATTACCTTTTTTGTCCACTTTCCCAATTATTTTACCTGGGTTTCCCACTACCAATGAAAATGGTGGAATATCTTTGGTGATAACAGTACCTGAACCAATCATCGCGTATTCTCCGATAGTTACTCCACAAACGATAGTAGCATTAGCTCCAATACTTGCTGATTTTTTTATTAGTGTTTTTTTATAAAACTGAGATCCTCTCTGAGGAAACTCTGATCTTGGTAATTTAATATTTGTAAAAACCATAGATGGACCACAAAAAACATAATCTTCTAGCTCTACACCTTCATAAACGGAAACATTGTTTTGAATTTTTACAAAATTACCAATTTTAACATTATTTCCAATTACTACGTTTTGCCCTAAATGACAGTTTTTGCCTAAGTTTGCCCCACTTAAAATATGTGAGAAATGCCAAATTTTTGTACCTGATCCAATTTTTACATCTTCATCTATATATGAAGATTCATGTATAAAGAAATCTTTTTTATTCATTGTTTATTAATTGTTTACTTGCACTAACTAAAATATTTGTTACTCTCAAAGCATGTTCACCATTGGACAATTTAATTTTATTTCCATCTAAATGATTACAAAAATATTCAAGTTCTTCTGATAATGGCATTTTATTTTCATAATCAATTAAAGTTATCGGACCATCAATTTTTTCCGGAATTCCTTTTTCAAAGTCAAATTTTTTTGTGTAGAGTTTTAAAGGCTTATTATCTAAAGAATCCTCAAAAGTTATCATTGCATTTGATCCTATAACTACTAATCTTTGCTCTTTAAATGGATGTAACCAACTAACAAAGATATGTCCCTCAACACCATTTTTATATTTAAGTTGAGTAATTGTTGAATCTGGAATACCTTTTTGAAGAAATGTACTTCCATTACTGATGATTTTTTTGGGAGTAGATTCTATGAGAAAATCAAAAATAGAAATATCATGAGGTGCTAAACTCCAAAAAACGTTTTCTTGTGTTCTCACTTTACCAAGATTTAATCTATTGCTATATACATATTGTAAATCACCTATGATATTTTCATCTATCATTTTTTTAATTTTTCTTATTGCTGGATGAAAAAGCATCAAATGACCAACCATCAAGTTTATATTTTTTATTTTGGATAATTCAACTAATTCTTTTGCATCATCTATTGACAATGTAAGTGGTTTTTCAACCAAGAGATGAAAATTATTATTTATTATTTTTTTTGCTATTTTGAAATGTGTTTCAGCTGGAGTAGCAACTACAAATCCATCAAAAAAATTATTTGACAAGGCTTCATCTAATTCATTAAAAATTTTTATTTTAGGATAATCTTTTTTGTAATTTTCAATCAAACTCAAATTTGAATCTACCATTCCTCCTAAATGACCAAGAGAATTCAAAGTTCGAATATGATTTTTACCCCAATAACCTCCACCAACAACACATATATTTTTTTTCATTTTTTTAACACCTTTTTAATAAGGTTTGTAATTTTTATAATACTTTTTTCATCGAGATAAGGATGCATTGGCAAACTAAATATTCTTTTAGAAACCTCTTCACTAATTTTAAGATTTCTTCCTGATTGTTCTAAATATTTATAAGCAGTTTGTTGATGAAGAGGTGTTGGATAGTATATTGCAGTTGGAACTCCATTATCTTTTAAAAAAATTTGAATTTTTTTTCTTTCTTTTTCATTTTTTGCCAATACTGAATATTGAGCCCATGCTGAAATATTATTTGGTCTTACAAAAGGTGTCGTTAGAAATTCTGATAATTCACTATTATAAATTTCAGCAATTTTATTTCTTGATTTAATTTCATCATCAAAAATTTCGAGTTTAGCAAGTAAAATAGCAGCCTGAATTGTATCTAATCTTCCATTTAAACCTATCCTGACATTATCATATTTATCAGAACCTTTTCCATGAACTCTTATGGATTTAATAACATCTGCAAGTTCATCATCATTGGTAAAAACAGCACCACCATCACCATAACATCCTAAAGGTTTAGCAGGAAAAAAAGATGTTGCTCCACAAAGTGTTAAACTTCCTGATTTTTTACCATTTTGAGATGATCCAAAACCCTGCGCTAAATCCTCAAGAACCCACATATCATTAGATTTAGCAATATCATTAATTTTATCATAATTTGCTGGCTGCCCAAAAAGATCTACTGGAATAATTACCTTAGGATTTAAACCATTTTTTTTAGCATATTCAATAGAGTTATTTATTTTAGATGTAGAAATATTAAAACATTTTCCACATATGTCAGTAAATATTGGCGTAGCACCAAGTAGAGAAACAACCTCAGCTGTTGAAACAAATGTAAATGAAACAGTGATAACTGCATCTCCTGGACCAATTCCTTTAGCCATTAATGGTAATAACAAGGCATCTGTTCCTGATGAACATGAAATTGCATGTTTTACATTCACATATTCAGCTAATTTAGACTCAAGTTCATTAATTTCGGGACCCATGATATATTTTCCATGATTAAGAACCTTAGAAATATTTGAGTTTATCTTATTTTCAATAATTTTAAACTGTTTTTTTAAATTAATAAATTCCATAATTATTTAATAGATGCTTTCTGAAGTATCGAAATTACTTCTTTTGTATGATTTATTCCTGTTAAACATTTATACTTATGTTGAATGCAATCAAAAAAGTGATTTATCTCAGAGCTTAATGGCTCTTGCCAATTGACACTAGGAAATTTTACATCGCCAGATCTATGATTAAAATTAAATATCTGATTATTATCAAAATCCATATTTTCACCTAGCACAGCTTTTCGATCAATTCCTTTATCATATATTGCTATTTTATTTTTTGACAAATCATCGTAAACAATCATTTTTTTTGATCCAACTACTGTTATTTTCCGTATTTTGTTAGGATCTAACCAACTAACATGAATATTTACTAATATATTATTAGTATAGGTTAATGTTAAGAATGAAACATCTTCAATTCCCTTTTGCAAGTAATCCATACCATTTCTTGATACTTTCAATGGTTTTAAATCTTCAAGCCAAAATTTAATTATACTTATATCATGTGGAGCTAAATTCCATAATGCGTCAACATCATTTCGTATTCTACCAAGATTGAGTCTTTGACTATAAATATATCTTATTTCCCCAATATCTCCTGAACTAAT
>CENY01354579.1_pt1 | contig 28546 bp, 28 predicted proteins | sample 356181 | NCBI WGS metagenome assembly CENY01 (sample SAMEA2619840, study PRJEB7988) | marine metagenome | isolation source: saline water (ENVO:00002010), including
AAATTCTAAAAATTCTTATTACGTAATGGTAATATAAAAATTAAAAGAGCTAACATAGCGAGAATAGAACTTGCATGTAATAAAACTCTGTAACTAAAATAATTGATAAGTATCCCAGAAACAAGAACTCCTAATGTAGAGCCAATCCCATATGTAAAAACACTATACAGAGACTGAGTTGAATTTTTATTTTCTTCATTACTTTGCATATCTAAATACTGTATGGATGCTGGGTGAAGTACTCCAAATGTTAATCCATGTAAGATTTGAATTGAAATTAAAAAAATAATCTCATCAGTAATTGCTATTAACTCCCATCTTATAGCGGTAGCCAAAATACCTACCATTATCATCAACTTAACACCTATATAAGTTCTAATTTTTCCAGCATAAAAAAGAAAAAATATCTCACTAATAACACCTAAAATCCATGCAAACCCAATTAAGAAAGCACTCATACCTAATTTTTTAAGGTGAATACTAAAATAAAGTCCAAATGGACCTGAAGTTGCTGAAACTATAGCGCTAACTAAGAAAAAATTTAATAAATTTTTATTCTTTTTTATTGATTTGAATAATTGTGAAAGTAAAAAAGGTTTCCTATTATCGTTACTATCAGGAACAAGCAAAATGAAGAATCCAGAAATCAGACCCGAAATAGAAATTAAAAGAAAAATATAATTTTCACTAAAGAGATCTATGATCTTTCCTGTAATTAAAGCTGCAATAATAAAACCTAATGAACCCCACCACCTTATTTTTCCATAATCAATTCCTGATTTTTTTGCTTCCTTTAAACATAAGTTTTCAACTATCGGTACAACTGGACTTTTTAAACAATAAAAAAAAGTGATAAAGAAAAAAAGAATCCAAAATTCCCTGAGATTCCATAAATAAAATGCAATGAAAGATGCAATCAATGTGCTAAAAAATATAAGTTTTTTTTCAATCTTATATTTATCCGCAATAGCACCAAAAATAAACGGCATAATCATTGCTGCAACTCTGGGAGAAGCGTTTAAAATTCCTAACTTAAGACCTTCAATCCCAATTGAATCATAAAAAATATTTACAAATGGAAGCATTACACCAACTCCAAAAAAGTGAAGAAAATAGAATGCTGGCATTCGAATAAAAACAGATTTGTTTTTGTAAGATTTTAGATTTATCAAAATGTTCTTTTTAAAATTAAAATTATAGTTTTTTTATATCCTTATAAAAAAATGTTTTATCACATACTAGATAAAATTGATTTACACTTTACAATATAGGCTGATATAATTTTCTCAATTAATAGACCGTCTGTAAAATTTTTTTGAATTTTTTTCAGGAGTAAAGAATGGATCAAAAGGTCCTTATGACAATAGCTAGTCAAATGGTTTCAAGTGGAAAGGGTATTTTAGCTGCAGATGAAAGTTCAGGAACAATTAAAAAAAGATTAGACAGCATTAATGTTGAATCTACTGAAGAAAATCGTAGAAATTATAGAGAATTACTTTTCACAACAGATGGTATAGAAAATTACATAAGTGGTGTAATTCTCTTTGACGAAACCCTTCGTCAAAGTTCTAGTAGTAACATTCCATTCCCCGAGTTACTTTCTCAAAAAGGTATTATTCCAGGAATTAAAGTAGATATGGGAGCAAAAGAACTTGCTCTATCTTCTGGAGAAAAAATCACGGAGGGTTTAGATGGTCTACGTGAACGTTTACAGGAATATGCCCAACTCGGAGCTAAATTTACGAAGTGGAGAGCTGTAATCGAAATCAATGAGGAATTACCTTCTCAGTTTTGTATAGATGTAAACGCTCATGCCCTTGCTAGATACGCCGCTCTTTCACAAGAATCGGGTTTAGTACCAATAGTTGAACCTGAAGTTTTAATGGATGGAATACACACTATTGATCGTTGTAAAGAGGTAACAGAAAAAACCTTAAAAGCTGTTTTTCACGAACTATTTAAGCAAAATGTACTTTTGGAAGGAATCGTTTTAAAACCCAATATGGTAATTTCTGGTTCTGAATGTCCTGTTCAGGCTGATTCTAAGGAAATTGCTATTAAAACCGTTGAGGCTTTATTAAGATGCGTTCCTTCATCAGTTCCAGGCATTGCTTTTTTATCGGGTGGACAAACTGACGCATTCGCAACTCAAAACTTAAATGCAATGAATGCACTTGATTCTTATCCGCATCCATGGGAATTAAGTTTTTCATATGGAAGAGCTCTTCAGGCAGCATGCCTAAAAGCATGGAATGGAGATTCTGAAAATCTCACAAATGCTCAAAAGGTTTTTTCTCATCGCTGTAAATGTAATGGTGCTGCTAGAAATGGTTCATATTCTGAAAAAATAGAACAAGAAATATCTGTTTCATAAAAAAAGAAAATTACTTCTTTTCTTTTTTCAGCTAGAATTTAACAGTTTTCTCTCACGGAAAAAAATGCAAAATCCAAATACAGAACTTTTACGATTGGAAGAACATTTAGTCTCTTCAGGTGTAGAGGATGAGATTTTGCAAATTATTTCAGTCATCGCTCAATCTTCAAAGTCAATCAATTCTAAAGTTTTGAAAGCTGGACTTAGCGATATATTAGGTGCAACGGGTGAGAAAAACGTTCAGGGAGAGGAAGTACAGAAGCTTGATGAATTTGCTGATACCCTATTAAGAGATGAATTTGTTAAAAAACAACTAGTAGGGGGAATTGCTAGCGAAGAAATGGACAATATTTATTCCATAGCAAAAGATAAAAATTATCTACTTCTATATGATCCACTCGACGGCTCATCTAACATTGATGTAAACGTTAGTATAGGTACGATTTTTTCAATTTTAAAAAGAGAATCAACTGAAAAGCCTATTTCCGAAAATGATTTTCTTCAACCTGGCATTAATCAAATTGCATCTGGTTATGTTATATATGGTTCTTCTACTATGCTCGTCTATACAGAGGGGAAAGGAGTTCATGGATTTACGTTGGATCCTTCTGAAAATGATTTTTTTCTATCACATCCAAATATTTCTATACCAGAAAAAGGGAAAATTTTTAGTATAAATGAGGGTAATAGCGTCAATTGGACAGAAGGCACTTCGAAATATATTTCTTTTCTAAAAACAGACAATGTAAATGAAGGGACACCTTACTCAGGAAGATACATTGGTTCATTAGTAGCAGATTTTCATAGAAATCTTCTAAAGGGTGGAATTTTTTTGTACCCGAAAGACAAAAAGAATCAAAATGGCAAACTCAGACTTCTATATGAATGCAACCCAATGTCTTATATAGTAGAACAAGCTGGAGGGGCATCTTCCAATGGATCAAAAAGAATTTTAGAGATAATTCCAGAAGAACTTCACCAAAGAACCTCTTTTTTGATTGGGAGCAAACAAGATGTACAAGATGCAACTAGATTTCACAAGAAATAATTTTTCATTTAAAGCATTTTTTTATCTGATAATTTCATTTTTATTAGTTGGATGTGTTTCGATCGAAGATTTCGATAAAAAATCCAATGAAGCAATAAGCCTAAGACGAGATTTAGAAACATCACAAAATAAAATAAGATCTTTACAAGCTATAAGAGATTCATTAAACAGAAAAATCAAAAAGAATAGCCAGATAAACGAAGAACTAGAACAACAATTAACTATGTCTTGGAGAAAAAAACAAAAAGACACTGTTAAAATGTCTGACTTACGTTCCCAAATTTCAAGACAAAAAAGATTGAAAAATGAAAATAAAAATAAAATAGATCAATTAAATTTAAAATTAGAAAATTCAAAAAAAGCAAAAATAGTTCTTGAAAAAAATCTTACAAAAATCAGAAAAAGATTAATACGTTTCGAAGATAAAATTCGTTTGCAAAATCAAGTTTTTAAAGATTTAAAAAATCAATTTAGTGGAGCAATCAAAAAAAACTCTATTAAAATACTCCGCAAAAAACAGCGAGTGGTAATAAGAATAGCAAGTAAGATTCTTTTTCGCTCCGGAAGAGCAAAAGTAAAGAAAAATAGTAAGCCTCTCTTAAGAAAAATAGCATCTGTAATTAAACGTTATTCAAATCGTGAAATTCAGGTACAAGGCCATACGGACAACGTCCAAATTAAAGGGCAGCTTGCTGAAAGATGGGAAACAAACTGGGAATTGTCTACCGCACGTGCAACAAGTGTTTTAAGATACTTAGTGGAAATAGGTGATGTAGATCCAAGAAATTCATCTGCGGCCGGTTTAGGAGAATTTAATCCTATTGCAACAAACAATTCAAAGAAAGGAAAGAGTTTAAACAGAAGGATAGAAATTATTATTTTTCCCCCTAATAGTCGTTAATTTTTAAGATTGAACAATTAAAAATAAGGATTTTTTTTGTTAAACATCGATTGTGTTACTGTAGGTCCTTTTCAAGTAAATAGTTATCTAGTTACTTGCACAGAAACAATGAAGGGTATTTATATTGATCCTGGTTCAGATATAAACGAAGTCTTAAAAATCGCAGAAAAAAAACAAATTTCTATTGAAAAAATTATTGGAACTCATGCTCATATTGATCATGCAGAAGGCGTATACAAAGTAAAGAAAACTATTAATGTTCCATATTGGCTTCACGAGAAAGAATTAAAAAACCTAGAAAGTATGCCAGAAATTGCAAATGGTTACGGATTGCCAATTCCCGAGGTTCCTGAAGTTGATAATTTCCTTATTCCAAATCAAAATATAAAAGTTGGCAATCTTGATTTCAAAATTCTACTTACCGACGGTCATTCTCCCGGAAATATTACTTTGTATACTCTCGATAAACAGACAAATAAAAATCATGCAATTGTTGGAGATAGTTTGTTTGCAGGTTCCATAGGCAGAACCGATCTTCCTGGAGGAAACTTGCCTACTCTTTTAGAAAGTATAAGATCTCGATTGTTCACTTTACCTCCTGACACAATTATCTATCCCGGCCATGGTCCATCAACAACTATAGAGATTGAAACAAACAATAATCCCTTTCTAAATTAAGGAAACTGTAGTAATGAATTCTGAATCTTTTGAATTTCAAGATCATCCTTATTTAAAAAATAACATCAAATACTGTCTTACATGCGGCTCGAAACTTATTTATCGTTCATGGGTTGAGGGAGATTCAAGTAAACAACTTTGCTGCAGTAACTCAAATTGTAATTATGTTCATTTCTTAGATCCAAAACTTGCGACAGGTGTTGTAACACTTTTGGATAAAAAAATTATCTTACTCAAAAGAGCATATAATCCTCGTAAAGACTATTGGACTTTTCCTGGTGGCTTTGTAAATAGAGGTGAAATCGTAGAACAAGCAGCAAAAAGAGAAGTTTTTGAGGAAGTTGGATTAAAGATTGAAATTAAAAGTCTTCTAGGTGTTTATTCATTCGATCGAGAACCGACTGTTCTAGTTGCATATGTTGGAATTGTAGTTGATGGTATACCAACTATTAATAATGAATCTACAGATATTAAATTTGTTTTAAGCTCAGAAATAAAATTGGATGAACTTGCTTTTGAGACAACAAAAGCCGCAATTAACGATTTTCGGAAAATAGAAACAACCTAACCTGATTAACTAAAAAAAAACAAAAAAATTAAATATAAAAAGCAATTTCTGCAGTTTTTTATGATTATATTTATGTAATTACCTATAAAACATAACAAAAATACATCAAAAAACAAACAAATATTGCAAATAAAATCATTAATTACAATGACTTACAGTCACAGATTAAAATTTTACTTGAACTAACCTTCATTTCTGTTTATAATCAAACACGTTCTAAGAAATATTTTATAGTTTTTTGCTTTCCGCCGCTAGAGAAAAAAGAATGAAAAATCTTAAAAGGGACCTTTTTTCCCTACTTTCCCTAGCTAGTAATTCGACAGAGGCTTATACTGCCTGCCTTTTTCTAGAAAATAAAAGAAAAGATAAATTTCAGTTGGTTTCCGTACATAGCTTAAGTCCCCATATTATAGTTGACGCTTCAATTCAGACAGGACAAGGTTTTCTAGGGTGGGTACTGGAGAATAATGAGCCTTTAAGTGTAAACCAATTTGATAAAGATACTATTACTCTAGGATATTATAGCCGTCACGAAAATATTAAGTCATTTATGGCTACTCCCTTATTAAGTAAAAAGGCAAGGGGTGCATTAGCCATTGATAGCAAGAAATCCTGGGTTTTTACGAACAAAACACAAAAAATTATCGCAGGGTTTGCCCAACAATTTGCTTACATTGTAGAAGAGGCTTTATCTACAGCTGAAAAAGAAAAAAAGATGGTAGATTTATTTTCTTTTTCGGATTATTTAAAAACTCTCAGAATTTGCAAAACAGAAAAACAACTTCTTGAAAACATATGTAGAGTACCAAGGGAAATAATCCCCTCCGATTCCTGCTTCCTCGTATTGGTTGACGGGGAAGCGGGACAACCCTATTTATCAAATGCATTCGGATTTGATGAATTATTCTTAGGAAAAATTAAAATTCATCCATATCGAAGTATTAGCGGACTTGTTATGAAAAATAATGAGCCTCTGAGACTAACCGACATTAAAGGTACAAAAGGAAATCAAGCACTTTTCGACCCAGATGAACCATCATTAGATGTGCGTTCTGTAATAGCTGTGCCACTCGGTGATGGTGAAAAAACTTTTGGAGTCTTAGGTTTTACCGGAAAAAGAAGGAATCAATTTCAATCTTTTCTTGTCAAAAGATCTGAAATTGTCGGAGAAATTATTTCTGACATGATAAAAAAAATTCGATTAGAAAAAGATGTAAAAACCAATAAAGAATTCGATACAAAAGCTAAAGAAAAAGATAAATTTTATTTAATAAAACATTTACAGCAAATTTTACCTGAGAGAAAAAAAGCTGGCAGACAGGTTTCACTTTTAACAATTTCAGCAAAATTAAGTACAGAACAACACTTAGAAGAAAATAAAAATAATTGCGAAGAAATATCAGAACATCTTTATTCTATACTTAACAATTTTAATCAAGCAGAGGATATGCTGATCAAAGAAGATGACAACTACTTTTTGCTTCTGCTAGAAAACTCCTCTCAAGAATATGCAGAAACAATCGTAGATAGAATTACAAAAATAATAAATAATTCTCACTGCGAAATTGGAGGAAACAATTTTGAAATTAAAGCAATAGTGGGAGATGCCACTTTTCCTAATGATGCAGAAAGCCCAAATTCTCTTATTTCCGCATCAATAAGATCTTACGAACATTCGGAGATAGAACTTGATTAAAACATTGCAAGAAAAAATTTCAAACACTAACAAATTCACCCAAGCATTTAATTCATTAATAGGTGAAAAGATAGCGATGGACCTTGGAACTGCAAATACTCTAGTTTATACAAAAGAAAGAGGGATTGTTATAGATGAACCATCTTTTGTAGCTCTGAATGCAGAAAATGGGAATTCGATTCTAGCAGTTGGTCAACGAGCAAAAGAAATGTTTGGAAGGACTACAGAGAAAATTAAAACAATACGGCCAATGAAGGATGGTGTAATAGCAGATTTTGATGTCACAAAAGCAATGATCAAACATTTTATTAAATCAGTAATTCCTCAAAAAAAATTCACAAAACCAACTATCATGATATGTGTCCCCGCCGGTATTACAAGCGTGGAGATGAAGGCCGTTATAGATTCTGCAATTCAATGTGGAGCAGGTAAAGTACATTTAATAGAAGAACCGATGGCTGCGGCTATAGGAAGCAAACTTCCAATTCATGATATATCCGGCTCAATGATAATTGACATTGGGGGAGGAACTACAGAAGTAGCTGTAATAACTCAATATTCAATTGCCTATTCAGAATCTCTTAGAATCGCAGGTGATACTATGGATGAATGTATTCAAAAATATATTAGAAGAGAACATGGGCTTCGAATAGGTCCTTTTGAAGCTGAAAAAGTTAAAATATCTATTGGCTCGGCTGTCCCTCTTGCAAAAAAACTCGAGTGCGATGTAACTGGAATTGATATTTCAACGGGGATACCAAAAACCGTTCTAATTAATGATGGAAACATTCGAGAAGCTCTGAGTGCTCCATTAAAAGCAATAGTAGATTCCATCAAAAAAGCACTATCTAAGACAAGCCCTGAACTCGCTACAGATATAAGAAGAAGAGGAGTTGTCCTTGCGGGTGGGGGTTCTTTGCTTAAGGGATTAGGAACAAGGCTACATCAAGAAACTGACCTTCCAATCTATAGAGTCAAAGACCCTTTAACAGCAGTCGTGCGCGGAACTGGTTATGTTTTAGATAATTTTAAAAGCCTGAATCAAGTTTGTTTAAATTAATCCCCCCCATAGCCGGAGACTTATCTAGCAATTTAGTGAGTTTCCGGCTCACATTACTTTAGAATTTCACTTCTAAAAAAAAAATAATTATTTTAAAATCTAATAGAGCTTTATATTAAAGGAGCGAGTTGTGTCATTTAATATTGAAAAAAACAAGATTTTAATGTCTGCTAATTTGGAAGATATGAAACTTGTTTACAGAGTACTTCATAAACATATTACAGAAAATTTAGAATTAATGGATTCTATGTTTTTAGAAAATTTACAGTCAGCACTTCAAGAAAAAGCTCAAGAAGAAGGCATTGATATTGGACATCATTCTTCCTGGGACCTTTGGCTAGGCAATGAATCTCCTGTTCCATGCGAAGAAAGAATTAAAAAAAGAAAACAATTTTAGGAAGAAGGTGGATTTCCACAAACTATATTTCGAAATAAATGGGTGTCAAAATACCATTTCAAAGAACAGACAAACTTCTCATTCGCAAGTAACAATATGACTGCTGAACGGTTCCATTCAGAACTATTATCAGATCTAGACCATACTAAAATACCTGAACAACCGTTTAAGTGAATTTCATCAAAATAGAGAATTTTTCCAGACTTCTTCAATAGGTCTAAACAGGCTACAGAAACGAATTTATTTCCTGTTCTTTTTTCTCCACTTACTACGAGTTCTATATCATTAAAAAAAATCTTTTCAAGAAGACTCTTGTCTCTCTCTTTGAGAGCTTCTTTAAACTTATCCATTAATGAGTTTATCTCTTCTCCTTCATTAGAAACTGGGAATGGAATATTATTTTTCCACTTATTAAAAATAAGGGAATATTGCTTTTTACTACTTTCGATGATTTCCGAAATCTTTTCTTTTTTAATTCCCAAAATTTTTGAAGATAAAGAAACATATTCATTCTTGAAAAAATTTTTCATAACTAAAACTAAACGCTGTTCGAAATTCATGTATTGCAAAAAAAACAAAAATTCAAAAGACGTCTCAATTTTTATGTTTTGCTTACTCAAAGAAGAAATTTGTTCTTTGTATTCTGACTGAAGAAATGGTGCAAAATCAGGAAAATCGAATTCATATAGTGCTAATGCAGGTTTCTCATTATTTCTCTTTTGGGAGAGTTTAGATATTTGAAAAATAAACCATTGAAAAATATCTGAGTTCGGGGAAATAGCTTTAGGTTCTTCAATAGATAACAAAACTGCTTCTTGTACAATATCCTCCGCATCAAAGAGATCGAGATTAAGAGTGAAAGCAAATTCCCTCAACAAACTATCTTCAGCAGATAAGAATTCCTCTAATTTAAACATATTGTAAACTTTTTATGAATTTGAAAACATTTCTTTAAGATCTGGGGAAATGATTAATTTCGTATCTGTTTTCTCAATTACTTCAGATTTATCAACACCCGGTGCAATTTCCCTTAAAACAAGACCTTCCTTTTCAACTGTTATTAGAGCTAAATCAGTCAAAATCAAATCAACCACACCTTTTCCCGTTAGAGGCAAAGTACAATCTTTAAGAATTTTTGAGGAGCCACGCTTTGTTACATGCTCCATAGTAACTATTACTTTTTTAGCACCTACAACTAAATCCATAGCGCCACCCATTCCAGAAATCATTTTTCCAGGAACTGCCCAATTTGCAAGATCTCCATTTTCTGCTACTTCCATAGCCCCTAATATAGTCACATCAATATGTCCTCCTCTAACCATAGAAAACGAGAGAGAACTATCAAAAAATGAACCTCCTTTCTGAATAGTAACCGTTTCTTTGCTCGCATTAATCAGATCAGGATCTTCCTCTCCAGAAAAGGGGGAAGGACCTAAATTTAGAATTCCATTCTCTGAGTGGATAGTTATATTTTGAGAATCTTCAAGGTAATTAGAAACAAGAGTTGGTATTCCAAGTCCTAAGTTGACGTATGACCCATTGGGCAACTCTGAAGCTGCTCTTTCTGCAATTTGTTCTCTAGTTAACGACATCACACTTTCTCCTGTTTTTTTAAACTATTTTCTAATTTTTAAAATTTCAATGGGTTTTGTTAGATCTTCCCCTTTCACAATTCTGTCTACAAAAATTCCAGGGGTATGTACTTCATCAGGATTTAGACTTCCAACTGGAAGGATCTCTTCTACTTCAACAATTGTAATTTTAGAAGCCGTAGCCATAATGGGATTAAAATTTCTTGCACTTTGTCTGTATAAAAGATTTCCATTTTCATCTGCTTTCCAAGCTCTAATAAGAGAAAAATCCGCCTTGATAGGATTTTCAAAAATATGTTCTACTCCATCAATTACCCTACTCTCTTTATTCTCAGCAACTACTGTTCCTGCTCCAGTTGGCGTAAAAAATCCGCCTATTCCAGAACCTCCAGCACGAATTCTTTCAGAAAAAGTACCTTGAGGACATATTTCAATTTTTATCTCTTCTCTCATTACTTGATCTTCATATGCCTTGCAAGCTGGACCAACTCTACTTGCGATAATGGAACTAACTTGCTTTTTCTCAAAAAGTAATCCTACTCCCCAATTATCCATACCGCCGGCATTACTGATAAGGTGAAAATTACCTACTTTTTCTCTTACACTTAGAGCAGTACATAAATTATGAGCCATACCACATATACCAAAACCTCCAATCAGAATGGAGGCACCATCATGAATATCTGCTACGGCTGCAGTCGAACTTTCAAAAATTTTAGACATTAATTACCTCAATTTTCACATTTAATTTAACGTATTTCTATATTTTAGTTATCAAATATTCTTTTAAACAAACCTTTCACAGGCGAATATTGTTTAACAACTAGAACTGTTTTTTTTGAATTTCGAGCGATTCTTTCTGGAGTTGAGCCCACAGTCCTTTTGAAAAAATTATCTCTTGATGCACCTATCATTATTGCATCGTAATTTTCCGACTCGTCAATAATTCCATATGTAACAGAAGTGTTTTTAATTAATTTTGCATCTACTAAAGGTCCATTCAAATCATGAATTCTAGCTTCTGCTTCAAGGAGATTAGAGAGCATCTTATCCTCTTGCTCGAGAGAAACATTAGGACGGGCAACAGTACAAAGATGTATCAACCCCTTATCTTTCTCTAATAATGATGAAGCATATTTTTCAGACAAAATCGAATTTACTCCTCCAGAAGTAGGAACAAGTATCTTCTCTAAACTTAAGTCTCCTTCAATTTTTGCTAATAAAATATTTGCCCTAGCATACTTAACAACATCATCTACAACTTCTCCCATTATACGATTCGCAGTAGATGTATATCCCTTCCAGCCAAGTAAAATAAGATCGCATTTCCATTCCCTCGAAGTTTCAAGAATAGCTCTTGCGGGATTATGAGCAATACGAATTACAGAATTCATGCTCACCCCCTTATTGGCCAAAAATTCATGGGCTTTTTCAATAAGAACATGTTCTTTTTCTGCATCAACATCTTCAACTCTTGGGGTAGATTGTTCCGGAACAGTTAATACACGAAGAACAACAACTTCCCCGTAATGATCATTTGCAATAGCAGATGCCAAATCAAGAAGTTTTTCCATATTCGCTGGATTCGAAATAGGGACAAGAACTCTAAATTTTTCTTCATCATTAATATTGCTAGACTCTGCTACTAGAGACGGTGCACCTGGAAGAGCCTCTTCGTCGATTTGAAATCCTTTCCATGCAAAAAAACCTAAAACGCCAAAGGACAACCACATAATTGCAAAGAAAACTGTTTCTAGATGCTCAAAAAGCAAAACAATCAAATAAACATTCGCAATAGTAGCTACAATCGGAAAGATCGGGACAAATGGAACACGAAAAGGTCTTCTTACTTTTGGAAATTTTTTACGATTATATATCAAAGCAATATTTACAAAAATCAATCCCAGAAGAAGAATCAAATCAGTAAAATGTGCGAGATTCTCAAGTTCAAAACTTCTAGAAAGCTCCATAGTAAGAGCACCAACCAAAAGTAAAGAAATTATAGGTGTCTTAGTTCTAGGATTAATGGCACCCAATCCCTCAGGTAATTGTCCAAGCTGACTCATTGATAGAACTATTCTAGAACTTGCTAAAATAGAAGCATTAGAAGCGGAAATCATAGAAAATAACGAACCCAATACAATCACCATACCCCCTACAGGACCAAGTAAAGTTTTTGCAACATTTCCCATTGCAGCTTCTGTATATTCATTAAGATCAGCAGTTACTAAAATTAAAATAACAAGAGTGTAAAGAACTGTAACAATACCAAGTGACCAAAAAATAGCACGAGGTATATTTCTAATTGGCCTTCTAACCTCTCCAGCAGAGGCAGCTATTGCAGAAAAACCGAAAAAAGTAATAAAAACCAAGCCAGCTGTTGAACCTATTTTCATAAAATCATAGCTCATTTTTTCTGCAAGGATTTCAAAATTTACATTTTGAAATCCTCCTGAAACAAACCATAAAAGGAGAATAACTTTTCCAGCGGTTATAAAAATCTGAAATCGAGCCGTCTCTTTCGTTCCTTTAATATTGAGAAGTACAAGCGCACCTAGAGATAATAATCCAGCCATTTCTTCAAAAGGCGAGTGCCATACAAACTCCTGAAAATAACTCGAAAGACTGGCAATATAGAAAGCGCAAGAAGATGTATAACCAATAAGTAACGTCCAACCAACAAAGTACGCTACCGGCGGGGAAAATGTTCGTCTTGCATATAAATATCCACCACCAGATTCTGGATACATGGCAGAAAATTCACAGTAAACCATTGCAGTTAAAAGTGCTACAAATGCAGCAATCAAAAAAGCTAGAATTGCTCCAGAACCGACATTTCTTACCGCAAGCCCGGATAAGGTGAATATTCCTGCCGCAATCATTGTACCAACCCCAATAGACAAAGCAGAAGAAAAACCCATATCTCTGTTAAGTTGAGGTTTAACTGATATATTTGATTTAGAGGAATTAGCCATGAATTTTTAGAGCCTCATACATTTTTTCAAACAAAATTTTACTTTTTGACGAGGATGACACTTTTTCAGAAGAATGAAAATAAAGATTTGATTATTCTGAATAAGATAATTGAATCTTATGGATCTTATAAGTGTTATCTTCTGAATTCGTTGGTTCAAATACTTGGCATACCTCAATATCTTTAGGGTACACGTGAAGAGAAACTGAAGTATTTACACTTCGATTGACCACCATATGAATATCTGCACAACTACAAACATTATTTGGTGTTCGAGCTAAAGGGGTATAAGTCTCTACCTTAGTCAAATAAACAAAGTCCTTTTGGGGATGTTTTTCCATATCAAAAAAGTTTTTTACTTCTAATTCACCGCTTACCATCCCAAGTATTCCCCACTGACCATCATGATCATGTATAGGAGTTCCTTGCTCAGGTTTCCATACCATAGCAGCAATAGTAAAAAAATCATCTGGATGTCGAAAAATTAAGTGTCTAGAATAACTAGAATCATTAGATTCAAAAGCAAAATCTGGTAAAAAATTTTTTTCCATCAAAAGCCTACGCAAACCAGGTTCACTAGCTCTCATAAAATCTCTACCTCGAAAACCTTTTAAGTATAAAAATTCTAAAGCTTTAGAAAATTGATTAATCGGTTCGCTAATTTGACTTATAGTAGTATTCATAAAAAAACTCCAATAAAGAAATCAATAAATTGATTTCAACATATAGAGATATTTATGTCGAGAGTGATTTATAAGTATGCAAAAATCCCCTCGATAAAGAATAAATCGAGGGGATTTTAAAATTATGAAATATTAATTTTCTTTGGTTTAGATTTTTCTGCTAATGGAATAGTTAACGATAGGACACCGTCCTTTAATTCTGCTACAGTTTTATCATCCTCTACAGCATCAGGTAGTTTTAGACTTCTAGAAAATGATGAATAATTTCTCTCTCTCTTTAAATATTGAAATTTAGAATTAGAAAAATCCTCCTTAAGTTTGGCTTTAATTGTTAAAACTCCATCATGAACTAAGATGTCTAAGTCTTCTTTCTTACAACCTGGTAGTGATGCTTTAATTACATATTCATCGACACTTTTAAAAACATCTATTGGTAAAAAATCATTTTCAACATAATTACTTCCCAAAAAGCTTTCATCAGTAAAAAAATTATTTAAAGATGAATGAAACAAACTAAGTGGCGTAAAAGAAATTAAATTATTCATTATTAATCCTCCAATTTAAAAAATTAATATTAAAAACAAGAATAATTTAATATATGAGTGTAATAATGTCAAGTTTTTTATATAAATATATTTAGATTATATGAGCTTTTTAAAATAAGTAAAACAATCCCTTTTATTTCATTCACTTACTGGTTTTGTTTTTGCGGGGTTTTTTGTTTTTATCTAAGGCAAAAGGGTGTGTTTATTGTATAAATAAACACACCCTCGTATTATTTATGATGAGAAATACTCGGCGTCTTCAGGTTTTTGTTTCCAATTCGGATTTGAAGGCCACTCTTTGTGCCGGGAAACTTTATCTCCTCCATATCTTACCCTATAGAGGAGTGTTCTTTCGCTTCCATTAGTGTATTCATGTACTTCACCTGGTGGATGAACAATAAAAGCTCCTGGAGTTACGTCTACATTCCCGTCGGGAGTTTTCATTGCCCCCCCTCCCTGGAAACAAAAGTAAATTTCCGTTGCATACGGATGACAATGATATGGACTTATTTGACCAGGCTCCCAACATGCAACAGTTACATCTCCTTCTCCAAAAGTCCCAAGTATTTTCTCAACGTGCTTTTCTTGGTTAAATTCCTGTTCTTTCAACAAATCGAACACATGCATAAAACTTCCTCCATTAATCTATTAAAAAAAATTAAACAAATTCTTCACAAATTGCAGCCATATATTTAGCACCATCCATTAAATCTTCAATTTTTAAATTTTCGTTCGCACTATGAGTTCTAGAGGTAATTCTACCAACTCCAGTTGATGCTAGAGGAATTCCTAAATTACGCAATACTATATAGCAAGGGGTACTGCCACTTCCAAAGGGATTGATTTCCGCATCTTGCCCATACAATCTCTGAGAAGCTCTGATGCAAGCTTTTACAATCTCAGCATCAGGATCGCTTTTTGCAGGATAAGAACTAAACAACAATTCTACCTTAATATCATCAAATCCATGTTTTCTTAAATGATTTTGTACACAATCTCTTATTTTTTTTGGATCTTGATTTGGAACTAACCTACAATCAATCTTTGCTCTTCCACGACCTGAAACAATCGTTTTAACACCTTCTCCTGTGTAACCAGCATCAAAACCAGCCACATTAAATGTCGGGTTTGTAAGATGCCTTCTAGGTAGTTGCTCATCTTTTAGATCCAGCAAAAACTTTCTCAATTCAAATTTTTTCACTCTGTCGGCACCATCATATGGTTTGATTTTTTCAACCAATATATTTTCGGTCTCTGTAAGATCTAGAACATCATCATAGAATCCATCAATTAGGACATTCTCATTTTCATCTTTCATTGAGGCTAATGCCCAAATAATTCTCCAAGCAGCATTTTCATAAATTTGTCCTGATGAACTATGAAAATCTACATTTGCCGTCCTGCAAGTTAACTCTAAATAACAAAGGCCCTTATTTCCCAGAGAGAGAACAGGAATGTCAACTCTAGTTGTATTATCTTCCCATATACACCCATCCGCAGTTAACAAATCTTTGTTTTTCATAATAAACTTTTCTAAAGAAGGGCTTCCAATTTCTTCTTCTCCTTCAATAATATATTTTATGTTGCATGGAAGCTCTCCCCTTATAGCCAAAAACGCTTCAAAAGCGGCAAGACGACTTATTATATTTCCTTTATTATCTGTCGAACCCCGCGCAATCACATGTTCATCAACAATATTAGCCTCAAATGGAGGGCTTATCCATTCACTTTCAGGATCAGCGGGCTGAACATCATAATGATTATAAAAAAGCAGGGTTTTGTCTGACGCACCTTTTATATTTGCAGTTAAAATGGGATTGCCATCTGTCTTATTGATGCTTGAAGAAAGACCTGCTTTTTCAATTCGAGAATGTAACAAATCAGCCATTTCTTTGATTCCAACATTGGTTGTAGAAATACTTGGTTGTCTACAAAGTTCCTGTAAATCCGAGACTGATTTTTCTATATTTTTTTCAATATATTCGAGAATCTTTTGGAAATCTTCCCCTCTAGCCACAACATCCTCCTTTTCTTAAAAAAGTCACAAACAAAGTTCTTACACTTATTTGAAAATTTTAATAAGTTCAAGATAAGATAAAAAACATTAATTAATGTGAAAATATTACTTCATACCCTAGGAGATTAAAATGCCTGAAGCACCAGCAAATACAAATTGGTTTACTTACTTTCCAAAAGATTATCGTTGGTCTGCTGCAATTTGCGGAATGGTTTCTGCTGCAAGATGGGGTGCATCTGAAATAGGAGAGATTGATCAGGTTGGAAGAAAACTTGAAAAGCACCTTGGGAATGATAACGTTTGGTTTAGAGAGTGGGTTAAAATGGCAGACAAAATCCGCGCTCTTGGGATTTCTGCAGAGAGGAAAGGATACAATCTTACAGCAGCAGAACATCACAAAAGGGCTTGTTCATATTATCAGATGGCGGAAAGATTCAGGACACCTAAAGACAAAAAAGCATTAGACGCATACAGAAAAGGTATGGATTCCTTTAAAAGATACAGTAAGTTAATCGACCAACCAAAGATAGAATATGTAGAAGTTCCTTATGAAGGAAAAAAAACTTTACCGGGAATGCTTGTTCATGCACAAAACACAAAAAAATCAAAACCCCCTGTCGTTGTTTTTTTTGATGGGCTTGATGTCACAAAAGAACTGCAATATATGAGAGGCGTCGAAGATTTAGTCAGAAGAGGTATGAGTTGTTTGGTAATGGATGGTCCCGGAACGGGAGAAGCAATACGCATGAGAAAAATTTACTTACGTCATGACTATGAAGTCGCTGGGTCAGCGGCTTTAAATTATTTGGAAACCAGAAAAGATGTAAACGCCAAGAAAGCGGCAATTATGGCAATTAGTTTGGGAGGATATTACGCCCCCAGAATTGCAAGTATGGAAAAAAGATATAAAGCATGTGTAGCCTGGGGAGCAATCTGGGATTATTACGACACATGGAAAAAAAGAATAGACGCTGCATATAAAACTGAACTCTCTGTTCCAGGACACCACATAACATGGATTTTAAACACAAAAACAGTAGAAGAAGCTTTAGAAAAGCTCGATCCTTTTAGACTTGACGGGGTAGTCCAAAAAATGCGTTGTCCTTTTTTGCTTACCCATGGAGCAGATGACAAACAACAACCAATGCATTATGCAAGATCTTTATTTAATGCAGTTGGCTCAAAAGATAAAACATTTAAAATTTTTACTGTAAAAGAAGGTGGTTCCCAACACTGTCAGCGTGACAATTTGTCTATTGGAACTACTTATATTTACGATTGGCTTCAAGAAAAACTAAAAGCCTAACCCATATCACTAATTTTAGGAGTCTATTAAATGAATGCTGTAAAAAAAGCTCCATGGTTCGCTTATTTCCCAAAAGACTATAGGTGGTCTGCAGCAGTAAGTATTACATATTCTTGCTCATTTTGGGGTGCGTCTACTATGGGAGAAATTCATAGTGCATGTAAAAACTTACATAACAAACTAGGAAATGATAATGCCTGGTTTCGTGAATGGATTAAGCTGGCAGATCGAATTCGCGCCTTAGGATTAGATGCAGAAAAAAAGAAAAACACCCTTACCGCTGCTGCATATCATAAAAGAGCTTGCATGTACTATCAAATGGGAGAACGTTTTAGAACCCCCAAAGACAAAATTGCAAATTCGGCTTACAAAAAGTCTCTCGATTCGTTTAAACGATATTCTAAATTGGTAGATTCTCCAAAAATTGAGCACGTAGAAATCCCTTTTGAAAAAAACAAAAAATTGCCAGCTATTTTCATCCATGCACAAAACACCAGAAAAAAAAGACCTCCTGTTGTTGTGTCTTTTGATGGATTTGATATTTCAAAAGAGATTCAATATATGCTTGGAGTTGAAGATTTAATAAAACGTGGAATAAGTGTTCTTGCTGTTGATGCACCTGGAAATGGGGAAGCTATTCGTTTTCGCAATTTATATCTTAGACATGATCATGAAGTCGCAGGCTCCGCAGCTATCGATTATCTAGAAAGAAGAAAGGATGTAGACTCAAAAAAAGTTGGCGTTATGGCAATTAGCTTAGGTGGTTACTACGCTCCTAGAAATGCAAGTATGGAAAAACGTTTTAAGGCTTGTGTCGCATGGGGAGGTATCTGGAATTACCACGAAACTTGGAAAAAACGAATAGAAGCAGAATACAAAACCGCTCTCTCTGTTCCTGGTCATCATTTGACTTGGATAATGAACACAAAAACAGTTGATGAAGCCCTAAAAAAACTAGAACCTTTTAAACTCGACGGAGTAGTTCAAAAAATGAGATGCCCTTTTCTTTTGACTCATGGAGAGGGGGATCAACAAATATCAATTCAGACTGCAAAAAAACTTTTAAATGCAGTTGGCTCTAAAGATAAAACTCTACGAATTTTTAAAGGAAACGAAACTGGAGCACAACACTGCCAGGCAGACAATTCAACAGTCGGAGCTCATTATATCTACGACTGGTTGAAATCAAAACTTAATGCTTAAACACTTCAGAAATAAAAAACCCCCCTTCTTTTATTGAAAAAGAAGAGGGGGTTTTATTAGATTAATCTACATTTCTTTTCATTCTAGGATCTAACACATCTCTAACGTAATCACCTAAAAGATTTACTGACAAAACCGTTAACATAAGAACAAGGCCTGGGAAAAATGTTATCCACCAAGAGGTGTCAATATACCCTCTTCCATCAGCTAAAATGCCTCCCCATGTAGGAGTAGGCGGAGGCACACCCAAACCAAGAAATGACAAAGATGCTTCAATAATAATCATTCTTCCAAGATAAAGTGTAGCTATAACAATACAAGAAGAAACGACGTTTGGAAGAAGATACAAAAATAAAATTCTTAAAGTTTTACACCCTACCGCCCTTGCTCCAACTACAAACTCGTTTTCTTTTAGAGCAAGCACTTCCCCTCTCACAACTCTTGCATAAACAATCCAGGTTCGAAGAGCAATAACCGAAACTATTACCTCAAGACTAGGACCAAGTATTGCTACAATACTAATAGCAAGAAGTATAAATGGAATCGAAATTAAAGTGTCTAAGGCTCTGCTGCAAACTGTGTCTATCCAACCACCAAAAAAACCCGCCATTATTCCAATGGAAATCCCAATCAAACCACTAAAGATAACTGCTGTAACTCCAACGATTAATGAGATTCTGGATCCCCATATAATTCTACTTAAAACATCTCTCCCTAGATGATCTGTGCCAAGTGCGTAGTAATTGCCTTTAACTTCACTACCAGGGGGAAGTAAATGCGTATCCAAATTCTGTATAAGAGGATCATGCGGAGCAAAAACACCTGGAATAAAAGCAAGTGTTATTACCGTAAAAACAATAATAAGTGCAAGAATTGCAGGAGGCCTACCCTTAAGCTCATGCATTGCCAACTGAAAATCTGTTGGTCCTCGAACATCTTCTATTTCTTCATTAGTTAGATTTTTTTGATCGGCGCTAGCGGTTGCCATTTAGTGTCCTTACTTCCTAAGAATACGAAATTCTTGGATCAAGCCAAGCATATAAAATATCAACAAATAAATTCACGAATACAAAACTCAAAGACAATAGGGCAACAGCAGCCTGCACAACAGGAAAGTCTTGAGTCGCAATTGCATCTACAACTAAATACCCAACTCCTGGAAAAGAGAAAATCGTTTCTGTAACAACGGTTCCACCAAGCAAAATACCAAGTTCTAGGCCAATCAAAGTAACAATTGGAATGGAAGCATTTTTAAGCGCATGGTAGATAATAACGACGTACTCAATCAAACCCTTAGAACGCGCGGTACGTACATAATCCATTTCGAGCACATCTAGCATTTGAGAGCGGACCATACGTGTAATCCTTGCTGTAGCATATATTCCAGCAGTTGCCGAAGGCAATATCAAATAAGTCCAGTCTTCATACCCAGACGTAGGGAGGACCTTCCACCAAACAGCAAAAAATAAAATTAAAAGAAGACCAAACCAAAAATTTGGCATAGACTGGCCAAACATAGCACAAACAGAACTCGAATAATCAATCCAGGTATTTCTAAAAGTAGCTGAAAGAACTCCGAGTGGTATAGATAAGATAACCGCAATACATACAGCACAAACTGCCAATGTTATCGTATTAGGAAAATGGGACAAAACTAATTCAAGAGCATCTATCTCATGATTAGAAGAAATACCAAAATCTCCTCGTATAAGACCACCGGTTCCTTGATGTGGATTTCCAAAGAGATAATAACCAAATTGAATGTATAAAGGCTGATCAAAACCCATTTCTTTACTAAGAGCATCAATAGCCTCTTGGTCAGCATCTACTGGCAAAAGAACTTCCGCTGGGTTCCCTGTTAACCACAACATAGAAAAAATGATGACTAGAATTGCGCAAAACACTACGATACTCTGAAGAGACCTTCTAATAATATATGTCTTCATACAAAACCCAAAAAAAGAATCTAAGTAAATTTAAATTATTAATCCTAAGACTCTACCTTGCTTTTATCAAAAAAACAATCGTATACACATGCTCATATTTATAATACAATTTCGTCATGTCTCCTAAAAATGAAGAAGCGATAAGCATTGACGTTGAGTTGGATCATCTTGGGCTATATGTTCAGAATCTAGACGAAACTATTCATTGGTATAACCAACACTTAGGGTTTAAACTTTCAGATTATCTTCCAAAAGGAAATACCGAAGAACCAGTAGCACCTGATGGAATAGCATGGATGAGATATGGCAAATGGCACCATGACTTAACACTTATCCAAGTCCCCGATGAAACAGTGAATCTAAATGAAAAGGAAGTGATTTCAAATTTAAAAGAAATTTGCTTCTATACAAACTCCAAAAATGCACTTGTGAAAATTTACGACCATCTACCTACATCGCAAATTACAAGCGAAATAAAATTTGATCCGATATCCAAAACCTCACAATTTACTACCAAAGATCCAGACAAAAATAAGATTAGAATCCTACATCATCCTTCTATAGTAAGAAGAAAAGAAGAATCGCATTTTTCTCAAATCAATTCCCTTTCACATATTACAATTTGGTCTAGAGATACAGAAATTGCAAAACAATGGTATGAAAAAAATTTAAACTTTAAAGAAAAAATCAACTTTGAAAAAGATTCTATTAAAATGACTAATACACAAGGAGATGTAAAACTTATAATCGATCAGATTCCTAAAGAATCTCTAAAAAAAAATCTTTCTTTTGCAGGTCGGGGGACCCTGCAACAAATAGCACTAAAGGTTAAAAGTGAAGAAGTTCTCTTAGATTCACATGATCTTCTTGTAAAAAATAAGGTCGAAATTGTGCAGGCTCCCAGACCACAGAACTGGAGTAGTGGAACAAAATTCTACTTCCTGGACATGGACAAAATAAAAATTGAAATAGAAACCGGAATGAAATCTGTCGCAGATAGTTATGGAAGTGAGTATGAAGTTATTAAAAGGTTAAATTTATTTCATTAAAAGGATTTCTAGTGCCTATAGAAGCTAAAATGGATCATTTTGGTCTTTTTACTAACGATCTTGAAAAAACAATAGCATGGTATAACCAATTCCTCGGATTTAAAGTATCTGATTATCTCCCCCCTGGAAACGAGAAAGAAGCTCTTGTAGCTCCAGACGGAATTTCCTGGATGCGATATAGTGAACTACACCATGATCTTACATTGGTTCAGTTACCTTCCGAAATGAAAATTTTAAATTCAAACAAAACAAAATCAAATCTTCATAAAATTTCATTTAAAATATATTCTGAAAATAACTTTCAAATTTCTTACAAAAATTTACAAAACCAAAATTTAGTGTTTGCCGAAAAATTGTTTATGCATCCTTTTTTTCAATGTCCGGGATTTATAATTTCAGATCCAGACGGAAACCTAATAGAAATCCTAAACAGTCCTAAAAAAAAGGATGAAGAATTCGCAATAGACAACAATAAATCAGCCTATGCGCCCATAGACGCCTTGTCCCATTTGTCTATAAATTCTGAAGATATAAATACTGCTGCAAATTGGTATAAAGATGTTTTTGGAATGCAAAAACAGAAAGATTTTGTAGACTCAACAGGTTCCAATAGAAAAAATGCATTGTCAGATGCCCAAGGAGAGATAAAGCTTATACTCTGTGAATGTTCACGAAAAGAAAAAATCAGTGACCTGCAACAAATTGCATTTAGGGTAAAAGACAACGATACTGTTTTGTCTATTCATGATTTTATTTCTAGTAAAGATATACCGATTATACGAGAACCATTTAGAGGATGGACTGGTTGGCTAAGATATTATTTTGAAGATATTGACAAAAATAAAATTGAAATTGAGTCTGGCATGGATCTCGTTGATCCAGTTCATGGTTTTGAAAATACGATTGTTAAAAAACTTAATCTGCAACATGCTTAATAGCTATAAGCTTTATTTATAAATTAACTATAAAAAGGATTTTTTATGAAATTAGCAACATATCGAAATCTTTCTTCTGGTTCTTCAGGAGATCGACTAGGACTAGTTTTATCAGATGGCAAGATAGCAGATTTGCGACTTTGTTATGCAGCATATCTTAATACCCAGAACGAACCTCGTCCCTACCCTGTTGCAAATGCTCTTATTCCAAGGGATATGCGTGAATTTTTGTGTGGTGAAAAAAAATCCTTAGAAATAGCAAGTTTAGCCCTTCAATACGCAGAAGAGGAATCTGCAAAAAATAAGGATGTACTAGGACCGGAAAAAGAAAAATGTATTATTGACTCGAACATGGTACGTCTTAGACCACCTATTCCAAGACCAGGAAAATTCCTTCATACAGGATTAAATTCAAATAAACACGTTGAAAACACAGGAAACAAAGTTCCAGCCAATGTTCCTGGAGCACCACGTTTTTCTTCAACCCTCATAGGACATGAAGATGCAGTTCTATATCCAAAACAAACACAAAAATTAGATTACGAAGTAGAAGTAGCAATTATAATTGGAACTACCTGTAAGGATGTTCCTGTTGAAAATGCATTTGATGTGATTATGGGCTACACCGTTTATAACGACATAACGGCTAGAGAGGTTCAGAAAAATGATGCTCTTGGAGGAGTATTTTTAGGAAAAAATTTTGATACAACTAATCCTATTGGGCCTTATATTGTAACTGCCGACGAAGTGCCTAACCCAGAAAGTCTCCACGTTGAGTGCAGAGTCAATGGAGATATAAGACAAAATGAAAAATTAACGGATATGATTTTTAAAATTCCAGTTCTTATCTCTTTTTATAGCCAAATGACTCTTGAACCTGGAGATATAATTTCATCTGGAACTTTTTGTGGTGTAGCACATGAACACGAAGATCCCGAACCTTACTTCCTAAAACCGGGAGATGTCGTGGAATGTGAGGTTGAACACATAGGTATTTTAAGAAACGAAATAAAATCTCAAGAATAGTTTAGAACTGTTTTTGCCGCAGCAATTATCTTTTCTGAATTAGGAAGAACGATTTTTTCTAACTTGGTTTGCACAGGAATAGGAACATCAAGTGCTGCCACTCTTTCAATTGGTGCTTTTAGAGAAGAAAAACATTTCGATTGAATCGAAGAAAGGATTTCTGCCCCGACTCCTCCGTGCTTATGTCCTTCTTCAACAATCACGCAGTTTCCTGTCTTTACAACTGATGCTGACAAACCATCCACATCTAAAGGACTAATAGTTCTAGGATCCATTACTTCTGCACTGATTCCGATTTTCTCTAACTCAACAGCTGCAGACATACAATTTCCAACTTGAGAACCAAGACCAATAAGAGTAACGTCTTTTCCTTCTTTTTTTGTGCTGGCAGAAGAAAAAGGGATTGTGTAGTCACCTTCTTGAACATCTTCTTTGTTTGAATATAGCTGTCGGTATTCAACAAACAAAACTGGATTGTCATCACGAATCGAGGTTTTCAAAAGTCCTTTAGCATCTTTCGGACCACTAGGGACAACAACCCTTAAACCTGGAACTTGCAAAAACCAGGATTCAAGACACTGACTGTGCGTAGGACCATTTTGCACTCCTCCACCTTCAGGTGCACGTATCACTAGTGGAATGGAAACTTGCCCTCCTAACATATATCTTAATTTAGCAGCCTGATTTGCTATTTGATCTATAGACAACATCATAAAATCAATTCGTCGCATATCTAAAATAGGACGATATCCTGCCATGGCTGCACCGACTGCAGCACCTGTAAATCCAAGTTCGCTAATAGGAGTATTTCTTACTCTTTCTGTTCCAAAGCTTTCAGAAAGACCAGCAGTAGCAGGCGAAATTTCAGATAAAGCAACATCTTCTCCCATCAAGAAGACCTTTTCATCTCTTTCCATTTCTTCTGACATAGCTTGATTTAAAGCTTCTGCAAATGTTATTTCCATACGTTTGATTAATCCTTATGCATAAAGATCTTCAAAAACTTCATCATCAGAAGGTTCCGGACTGGATTCGGCAAAAGCAACAGCATCCGAAATTTGTTTTTCTACTATATCCCAATGTTTTATTTTCTCTTCGGGAGAAATCCCCAATTTTTCTTCTGCAATAAGAAGTGGATCACGTTCTTTCCATTTATCCCACTCTTTTTCACTGCGATATAAACCAAACTTGGGATCAGATCTAGAATGTCCGTAAAAACGATAAGTTTTTCCCTCAATTAAAGTTGGTCCTTCTCCCTTTCGAGCTCTTTCAATAGCTTGGTTCGCAACTTCACGAACTTCCAACACATCCATTCCATTTACCGTTACCCCCGGGACATTGTAACTCTGCGCACGAACACTGATATCCTCGACAGAACTGGCATATTCAACTTGAGTACTTGAGGCGTAATGATTATTTTCACAAAAAAAGATAACTGGTAGTTTCCAAATAGCACATAGATTCATAGATTCATGAAAACTCCCTTGATTAGCAGCTCCATCTCCAAAAAAAACAACGACTACTTGCTGTTTTTTTTCAAAATGATATGCAAGACCAACTCCTGCCGCCATGGGCATATTCGAACCTACTATTGAGTGTGCACCGTAGTGCCCTTTCGAAACATCGGCAATATGCATTGAACCGCCTTTTGATCTACAAAGACCCGTAGTTTTTCCATAAAGTTCAGCCATCATCTCAGGAAGACGAGTGCCTTTTGCTATGGAATGTCCATGTCCTCGGTGAGTGGTTAAAATTCCATCGTTTTCGTTCAACAAAGAACACACACCAACAGAACATGCTTCTTGGCCTACACTTACATGAATTCCACCTACAACCTTTCCAAGTTTAAATAGCTCGTACGCCTTTTCTTCAAAACAACGTATTCGAACCATATCCTGGTAAATTTCTCCAAGCTCTTCTTTTGTTAGATTCTTTTCTAGTGGCATTTTTGCCCCTCGAAATAAAATTACACAGAATGTATGAATTCAACATGAATAATCAAAATTCGCCATTTACGCAACTGCAAAACATAAACTATTCAGAATTTACTTCTCATTTTCTTCGTTTTGTTCATCATGAATTCTCTTTAGTGCATATAAGCCCTCCATCAAAACAGGGGCTCCCCCTCCTATACTTGCTACTTCAAATGCTTCTAAAGCTTCTTCCATTGTAGCTCCCAATCGGAGAGCTTTCTTCGTATGAGTATAAACTTCGTGTTTCATGCCTTTAAAAGCCAACAAACCTATTTCGATTAATTCTCTTGTTTTAGGATCCAGATGCCTCGGCTTCTCTTTAAAGAAACCCCAGTGCATCTGTGAGTACACTTCAAAATATTCGGGATCTAATTCTGCACCAAAACCAAGAACATCATAAACGAATCCTCTGTCTCCATGGATCCTCTCTGTAATACGCTTCACTTTTTCTTCTCTGGTTTCTTCTGTCATTTTCTGTCCCCATTTTGTAATTTAAATTAATTTAAAATATCTTCAGTTCCAAATTGGTCCATCCACCAATCGGAAATCCAATTCGATGCCATAGAAAGATTATCAATTACACAGTGCTGGCTTCCTCCATCTTCCACCGTGAAAATCTTCAAACCTTTCTCTTTTGAACCACAGGCCTCGTACAAACGATGCGCCATATCAACAGGAACAATATTGTCGTCCTGTCCATGGGTAATCATGATGGGCATTTTAATTTTTTCGGCTACTCCTGCCAATGTATAATTTTTACATTTCTCCATGGCACTATCCATATCGGGAGTTCCTAAAACCCAGGGCAATTGCCACATTGCAGATGATGAAATCGTGCCGCCAGTTTCGAGAATTTTTCGTCTATGTACCCACACTTCGTGGTAATCAAAATGCGCGCCCCAAGTCAAACAAGCACTATAACGATGTTCAAAAGCTGCAATACGAGGCGCATAATATCCTCCCATACTCATAGCCATCACACCTATTCTAGAGGAGTCCACTTCCTCTTTCTTTTCAAGAAAATCAAATGCCGCAGTTCCTGCAACTTCATAATCATGCCTACTAGGGATATTCTTCAATCTTAAAGTCTCTCCCTGACCAGGTCCGTCCACGCATAAAACACCAATCCCTTTTTCAATTAAAGATAAACCGCCCCACAAAACAGTAAACTCTTTAGATCCATCCAGTCCATCGAAAAAAGCGACCGCAGGATTTGTATTATCTTCAGATTGAGGAGGCAGCCAATATGCCGATAGGGTTGTGTCTTCATAAGGCACTTCTACACGCTCAAATCCAGAAACAAGATACTTCATGCCTTTCTCATAATGAGGCAACAAATCACGATAGGACTGTACTTTTCTGGGATCATCTGGATGCACAAAACGCTCGCAAGTATAGCGGTATATTGCACTTCGTATATAAGCACTTGCAGAAGTTCGCAAATGCCCTCTTTTTTCCTCTTCTTCTGCAAGTTCGAGTGTTTTATCAGCCATCCACAACCATGCCTCATGCCATGCCTCAGCATCACCAACCTTGCCTTCAAGCCTTTTTCCTATCTGATCTACTTCGTAGAAATTTGTCCCTCCCATTGGAGATAAATTAATCTCCCCACTCATTAACTGAGACCAAAGGTAATGATCTGGGAAATATCGAAACCAAGAACCTATAATTTTTTCTTCCGCCATACGTGCCTTCCTTCCATTTACAAAATTAAGAGAAAAATTTTTATAAAAGAATTACTTTAAAATCATAAGAGAATATTTGATAGATATATGGTATCACACCAAGTAAAAAAAATGAGCAGGTACATATTCTAAAAATCTATTTAATAAATTGAATCGTCTCTTTAAAAATAACGTATTGACTATATCTTTAGAGAAGTTTAGAATTCCCTAAATATTCAATATTGTGTTGGTTTTTTTACATCCTGCTTTTTAAGCAGGAGCTTTTTTTCTAAATGGAGGTAGCAAAAGTGAAGAAATTGTTTGTTTTAGCTATCCTGTTGCTGAGTTTTGCGGTTGTTATGCCCGTACAAACTGTAGATGCAGGCGGCACAGTAACTATCGCGCTTAGGGGTGAGCCCCCCACAATGGATCCACACAAAGTGTCCAACTATGTTGGCGCTATGGTTTGGAGATGGGCTTATGATTCTCTTCTAAACGTGAGCACAAAAACAGGTAAGAAAGAAGGATGGTTGGCAACAAGCTGGGCAAAGAAAAGTCATAAAGAAGTAATTTTTAAGTTGAGAAAAGGTGTACGTTTCTCTGACGGCTCTAAAATGGACTGTTCGAACGCTGTTTTTGCTCTCAATAGAGTGAAAGGTTCAAAACGTCAGGCTTATTTCTTTAGACCTACAAAAAAAGCGGAATGTATAGATAAATATACTCTTCGTTGGATCAACCATAAAGCGGATAATGGTCTTGAATCAAACTTAACACGTTATGCGCATCCAATCAGTCACAAAATCAAGGAACTTGGACTTAAAGGCAGGAAACTTACTGCATATGTTTCCAGAAACACTCACGGATCAGGTCCTTATACTTTGGTAAGTAGTGACTGGCAGAAGAACCAAAAG
>CENY01170717.1_pt1 | contig 28320 bp, 36 predicted proteins | sample 356181 | NCBI WGS metagenome assembly CENY01 (sample SAMEA2619840, study PRJEB7988) | marine metagenome | isolation source: saline water (ENVO:00002010), including
TTTCTATTCCTTGCGGGTTACGCGATAGTAAGCCGAGGTTTTCTGCTGAAAAGAAGAGCACCACTAACCATCATCACTATTCCCAAAACCAACGCAGTCCATAGGAATGTCATCAGCATAGGATCACCAGTTGCAGGGGGAGTCCCAATAACTACTTGCATAGCACCTATATCCTGGGCGCTAGTATAAAGGCCTGCTGCACCATTTTCGGATCCAACATTCCCAATCGTTCCATTCCCATCATTATCGACACCGCTAACCAACTGAGCCGCTGTAGCTTTCAAATTATCAAGCTCAAGATCCACAGCTATCCCAGATGAAGTCGCACCAAGAACCCTAGATGCATTAGCATTTAATTTATCAGCTAGTGCAATGGTACTAGAGGCCGAAGCAATCACTAAATCAGCTGCATCAGAAAGAGGTGCGTCCCCAGCTGCATTTGCTTTAATATCAGCAGCTTGTACTGATACATTCTCAGCTTTAGCTTTTAATGCACCAATCGCGTCCATCACAGCCTGCGCACCTGATTGCTGTGCAACCAACGTGTTTGCCGCTTCAGCTGTATTTGCACTTGTCTGAATTGCATTTGCCTGAGCCCTTGCTTGTGATGCTGTAGTAATTAAGGAAGGAAGAGCATCCGAAACTTGGGATTGAATGTAATCTCCATAAGCAACATTACCTGAGTCGGCCGACTCAGGGTCTGGACTTGGCTCGATAGTAACAAGGAATGTTTTATAATCGGCCAATAAATCTGATTTGGTAGGACTTACATAAGTTCCACTCAAATCAGGGCCAACACCAAAAACCCCTACGTTTAATTTAGTTCCAGCTTCATCAACAAGCCATCCTTGATATTTGGATCCAGTTGATAAAACTGTAAGTCCTTGAATGTCCACTACTAAGCTATCGCTTTGCGCATTGGCGTCACGAAACTTAGCAGATCCATCCAAAACCGTAGCAGTACCATGGTCAGCAAAGACACTCACAGTAGTAAGCATCGATAGCAACAGCACTCCAGCAAAACTTAAAAACACTTTTCGGCGCATGGGTATTCGCCTCCTGTCGACAATGGATCTAGTGAAGCTCAAAGTATTCAAAGCGAAACAATCAGCATCACTGAAAACTCCTAGTATTTTACTACTAGCCACAGCATTATAGTACATAGTTATTAAACTAACATAGGTATAAGTACGAATATATTCAAATTTTATCTATTCGATTACCATTTTTACCTCTAGGTAGTTCTTTTTATAACTTGTAAAAATTAACATAACGATTAAAAGTCAGGGGAGCTGAAAATTCAGCTGAGAGGCTCTTTACTGAGCGACCCTAAAACCTGATCTGGTTAATACCAGCGTAGGAAGATCAGAATTAATTCCCTGACCACTCTGAAGAGAAGAGTGGTCATTTTTATTGGAGAATGCATTGAAATGAATATTGCAATTTTCGCTTTAGTCCTGGCAGTCACCCTTAGCATCATGCTAATAGGTATGGTGCTTTCAAGATCAAAACAAAATATCGAAACCTATGTTTCGGCAAGATCAAGTGTAGGTAGTTTCTCCTCTATGGCGACGATTGTCGCGTCTGTCATGGGTGCATGGATTTTATTCAGCCCCGCCGAGGCAGCAACTTGGGCGGGCTTGGTAGCAGTAATAGGGTATGCACTAGGGCAAGCTGCGCCTGTGATCGCCTTTATTTTCATTGGGCCAAGAGTAAGAGCATTAGCACCTAATGGCCACTCCTTAAGCGAATTTACTTGGTTTCGCTTTGGTCGTTTTATGTACTCGATAATTTTAATCATCACTGTACTTTATATGTTTACTTTCCTTGCAGCAGAAATGGGTGCTATAGCACGTGCAATAAAGTTAATAACTAATACCCCTTTAATAATAACTTTAGGCGTCGTTGGCATCACGACAATGATTTATACCACATACGGAGGCTTACGAGCTTCAATTCTTACAGATAAAATTCAATTCTACTTAATCATTCCGATGCTGATTCTAGTCCTAATCGCCGCAATTACTGAACTTGGGGGATTGGAAGAGTCGTTTCTATCCGTCGATACTGCCAATTCTTCGCTTTTAGCACTCGATCATCAGCCAGGGATAGAGTTCGGGATCACCTTATTCATTGCAATTTTAGCCGCGAATCTTTTCCATCAGGGTTTCTGGCAAAGAATTTATACAGCCAAGTCCATCGCCGATGCTCAAAGAGGATTTTTTGTAGCTTCAATAATTATTGTACCTATGATTATTGCTACAGGATTATTTGGGTTATGGGCAGTGGGTGCCGGATTGGTAGATAATGATCGACCAGCATCAATCGCCCTGTTTTCGTTAGCCCTTGAAGTGTTACCCGATTGGTCAATATTTATGCTAGTTGCTTTGGCTTTAGTACTCGTAATGAGTAGCATGGACACACTGCTCAATGGCATAGCAAGCATAATTACCGTCGATTTACCTCGCCTAGTACCCAATATGCCCAAAATACGTCTGATTAATGTTGCCAAAGTAATCACCTCGGTTCTAATCATTCCAGCAGCAATCATTGGATATGCCTTTGATAGTGTTCTCTATTTATTTTTGATTGCAGATTTAGTATGTGCTGGAGCCATGGTACCAACGTTCTCCGGTCTCTGGATAAGTAAAATAAACGGTACACAGGCAGCAATAAGTTCACTACTAGGAATATTTTTTGGAGCTTTATTTTTCCCCAAACCAGATCTCTCTGGGTGGTGGACTGCAGATGGGTTAACTGAATTTTGGCATATCCTCACATCTGGTAACCTGCTTGCAAGTTTTACAATTGCAGTTGTTGTTTCAACAGGGTGCACATTGATCTTCTGGGCTTGGTCATATTTTTCTAATAGCGAAGACTTTCAATTCACCAAATTGAAAAACAAAATTAAACCTCTAGACCCATCTTAAGCAGGTGCAACCCAACATGAAAAATTCACATCCAATCGCCTTAACCATCGCAGGTTCCGACTCTGGAGCAGGCGCAGGGGTCCAGGCCGATTTAAAAACTTTTGCTGCATTTGGAGTTTATGGTATATCAACTCTCACAGCGATAACTTCGCAAAACACTCTTGGAGTACAAGAGGTATTAGAATTACCAACCCAAATTATTAGAACTCAATTGGATGCTTTAACAACTGACTTCAACATCAACGCAATAAAAATAGGAATGCTCTCAAGTACTCCAATTATTGAAGCGGTCGTCTCGAAAATCAAAGAACATAAACTAAAAAATCTAATTATCGACCCGGTTATGGTTGCAAAAGGGGGAGACCACTTACTACGTCAGGATGCAGTTAATAGTCTTAGTACCTCTTTATTGCCATTAGCACTTGTAGTAACTCCGAATGCCCATGAGGCTGAAGTACTAACTCGCCGAAAAATTACTAATCTTGATGACGCCAGGTATGCCGCCCGTGCTATACACGATTTAGGAGCTCGTAACGTAGTAATTAAGGGCGGACATTTCGGAGAAAATGCTACAGATCTATTATTCGATGGTGCGGACTTTTCACAATTCACATCACCCAGAGTAATTACAAAATCAACCCATGGAACAGGCTGTACATTATCGTCTGCAATCGCTTCGGGCATTGCACTAGAAAAATCTGTATATGATTCAGTTTCGATAGCAAAAAGCTATGTCTACAATGCTATTTTAAATGCCGTTCCAATCGGGCATGGCCATGGGCCATTAAATCATTTTTATCACCATAAAAATCAAAATGTAAAAATAGCCCATAAAGCTAGTACTATTGGCTAAAGATTAAGCCTGCTATACTCTCTTGAAATGACTGTACTACACTAGGCGCCAACAGGAGGTGTTGTATTGGCTACACTGCGTAAAGGAGATCTTGCCGCAAGAGTTGCAGATAAACTTGGAGGCCCTAGATCATGGGGAGATGGAGCTCTAAACGCTGTCCTCGATAGCGTTAGAGAAGCATTAGAGTCAGGAGATAGGGTTGTATTGACTGGCTTTGGTTCCTTCGAGTCTAGACAGGTTAAAGAACGTCAAGTTCGTGCAATAAAAGGCAGGCAAGCAGGGCAGCGAGTAACTGTTCCAGCACATAAGCGTGTAGGCTTCACGCCCGGCTCAGACCTTGCCGCTGCAGTCCGCGGCAAAAAGTAAGCCAAGTTATCTTTAATTTAGGGCGTTTATGAATAAACGCCCTAAATTAAAGTCATCTAACACTATCCACTTCATGATATTGGCACTACCATCACTCAATGACTTCAAGCAGGTATATTGCTCTCGTCGATTTAGATGCCTTTTATGCGTCTGTAGAAGTATTAGAAGATGAGACACTTAGAGGAAAGCCTTTGCTTATTGGCGGAAGTCCACAGAGTCGTGGGGTGATAGCAACAGCTTCCTACGAGGCGCGCAATTTTGGATGTAGATCAGCAATGCCTGTGGCCCAAGCTTTAAAACTTTGCCCAGATGCCATTTTAATAGAGCCCAAGTTTGAGCTTTATAAACGATATTCGAATCAGGTCATGCAAATACTCAAACAAGAATCTGATATTTTTCAACAAATGTCGATTGATGAGGCTTATTTAGATCTTTCTAAAAAATGCACTTCTCAAAAAAATGCTATAGAAGCAGCATTTCATATCAAAGCACGAATACACATCGACATCGGGTTGCCATGTTCAGTGGGATTAGCTAGTAACAAAGTCGTAGCGAAAATTGCATGTGAGTACGCTAAACCCAATGGTTTCAATGTCATTCCAACCGGTGAAGAATCAATGTTTCTTAGTGAATTAGATATCCGAGATTTACCAGGAATAGGGCCAAAAACCACGAAACGACTGAATTCTGTAGGTTTCCGTAAAATTTCCGATATTGCCAATGCAACACCCAAAAAACTTACGCAACTGATAGGTTCTAGCGGAGCTGTACTCCACAAATACGCTAATGGGAATGATGATTCTCCTGTTTCGTCTGAAAGAATTACTAAGTCGATTAGTGCAGAGAGAACCTTTAATAGTGATATCACCTATAATGATGGAAAAGAAATAGATACGTTGGTTGTCAGACTTACGAATCAGGTCTGGGAAAGTGTAAATCGGAAAAAACTTTTCCCACGAACGGTGTCGGTAAAATTAAGATATTCGGATTTTCGTACGATAAGTCGTAGCAAGACTGTAGATAGTGAAATTACTAGTAATAAAGCTATTTCCGATATAGCGAGTGAACTAACTAAGCAGACTTTGTATCCATCTGACAGACTAAGATTAATAGGCCTAACCGTAAGTAATTTTTATACTCATGCACGATCTTCTCAACTTTCTTTCGATAATTTCTTGAATTAGGTGAAGTTAAAATAATGCTTGTACTCAGTGAAGAAGAAGTAGAAACACTCCTACCTATATCCGAATGCATTAACTCAATGGAGGAAGCGTTCAAGGATTGGGGGCAAGGTAAAGCTGCAAACATGCCGAGGTATCGCTTACCGTTACACAATGGAGCTTTGCAAGTGCTAGCTGGTTCCTCCATTGAGCTAGAGGTCACAGGTCTAAAAACTTATGTGACTGGTTCTAAAACAGGAACACAAATGGTTGTCTTACTCTACTCAACTAAAACTGGTGAACCAATCGCAATGTTACATTCAAACAAATTAGGACAAATTAGAACAGGCGCTGCGAGCGGTTTAGCAACTAAATATTTGACTGATTCACAACAAAAAATCGTGTCCATCATTGGAAGCGGATTTCAAGCAGAAACGCAACTAGCAGCAATCCATGCTGTCCGAGATATCAAGCATGTTTATGTCTATAGTAGAAATAAGACGAACCGCGAAAATTTCGCTGACAAAATGTCGAAGAAATTAAAGATTGAAATAGCACCTGTAGAAAGCGCAGAAATGGCCGTAGAAAATTCTAATGTGATTTGTACCATTACTAACTCCCGTGAACCGGTATTCGATGGTAAGCATCTGAATTCTGGGACACACATCAACGCTGCTGGAAGCAATCATTGGGCTAGGCGAGAATTAGACTTAGACACAATAGAACGATGTAAGGTTGTCGTTTGCGATGACATTGAAAATGCTAAATCAGAATGTGGAGAGCTCATATGGGCAGCCGAACGAAGAAAGTTTTCCTGGGATCAAGCTTTCAATTTACGAGATTTAATATCAAGTCGAATAGCTCCAGAAAATTTTATCCATTCAAACGCAAATACTTTGTTTGAGTCGCAGGGACTTGGAATTGAAGATGTCTACGCGGGAATGTACGTATACGAAAAAGCCCTTCAGGCAGGAATGGGTAAAAAAGTTAATTTTTAGGAGATATGAAAAATGGCTGAAGGAAAATATGAACCTGTCGTAATAGATTTAACACCTGACGGACTGTACATAAAGTGGCAAGATGGATATGAAAGTATTTTACCGCACAGGTATTTACGTGGTAACTGCGGCTGTGCACAGTGCGTCGACGAAATCACGCACGTACGAAAGGTCGGTATTTCTGACGTAGCCAGTAATATTGTTGTTGAAGAATTTATGGAAATAGGTCGATACGCAATAGGCATTCTTTTTAGTGACCTACATGAAACTGGAATTTACCCTTACAAAATGCTCAGAGACCTAACTACCCGCCTCGAAGATTAAGCCCCAAAAGCAGTTCTATTCTGATTCATCTCATTTTGATCAGGTATGCCCATCTTTAGTTTTAATGCCGCTATAGCTTCGTGTGCACCGTAGACGGTTGTAAGTCGGCCATTTACGCGAACTCTCATTTTGCTAACATGCCCCGTTTTGGCGAGTAGCCAAAGTGACCAGTTTAATGCAGATCTTTTTAACCTTGGGAAAGTTTTAATCAACTCATCACCTTGATACTCAAATACCTCATCAGGTCGCCTAATTAATTCCTCATATATCATTGCCTGAAGAGGAGGAAGTCCTCCATCTGAAGGCAAACTATACTCTGAGATTTGAGAAATTTTCATACCTTTCCCTCAATACATTGTAGCAAACCATCTTCAGTGTAAGCATTGATTTATATTCTGCGAACCAATTTGAGATGTAAAAAATGCGTGTTATTTACGTTTAATTAACACAGGTTCAGTATAATTCCATTTATTCTGGTAGAATTACCTGACCGATACATGATGTGAATTTTATGTCCAATAACGAAGTAAATCATCTTTCAATTGAAGAGGTCGTCAACGTGGCTCGCTTGTGCCATTTAGAGTTTTCAGATGAGGAACTTGAAAAACTCTCCATTGAAATGGCGTCGCTTATAAAAGAAGTCGAAGTGTTACAGGAGATTGATACTAGTAACACTGTTCCTTCAGCACACGCTATCCCTTCAGTTCATACCGTTATGCGTGAGGACATACCAAAAGAGAGTTTGAGCCAGGAAGCAGTACTCCAAAATGCACCACAACGAGATGGTGATTTCTTCCGTGTTGCTCCTGTAATGGACAAGTCTTAATTATGCCAGCAATTCCGTATGAATCAATTACTCAACTATCAAAAGCCCTCCATGCAAAAGAAGTATCTTCAGAAGATATATTTAATTGCTATGTGAAACGCATATCTGAATTAGATCCCGAGATAGGATCATTTATCACTACCACTTTTGAGCTTGGATTAGAGCAAGCTACGCTTGCAGATAAAATATTCGCCAAAGGAAAGGCTTCCACTTTAACCGGAATACCGATGCAACTTAAGGACAACATATCTACGCAAGGAATTCTCACTACTTGTGCTTCAAAAATGCTGTCTAATTACTTACCTCCATATGACGCAACCGTTACCAAGCAATTAAATAAAAGTGGTTCTGTATTACTCGGTAAAGGTAATATGGATGAATTCGCAATGGGGTCCTCTAACGAAACCTCTGCATATAAATATGCAAAAAACCCTTGGAATCCGTTAAAAGTACCTGGTGGGTCTAGTGGGGGACCTGCCGCTGCTGTGGCAGCGGGGCTTTCTGCCTTTGCACTAGGTTCGGATACAGGAGGATCAATTCGACAGCCAGCGGCATTTTGTGGAGTGGTGGGGCTGAAGCCCACATATGGGCTAGTTTCCCGATTTGGTTTAATTGCATTTGCATCATCATTAGATCAAATTGGACCTATCACTAACACAGTGATGGATTCTGCCATTGTGTTAAATGTAATTGCCGGTCATGATCCAATGGACTCAACAAGCCTAAACGTTTCCTCGACAGACTATACGGCAAATTTAAACCAAGGAATCAGATCCCTTCGAGTAGGTGTCGTTAAGGAATTTATTACCGACAATATTGATCCTCGAGTTTCCCTCTCTGTTCAAAATGCTATACACCAATTAGAAGATTTAGGGGCGAGCATCACAGAAATTTCTCTACCCACTGCGCTTTCAGCACTTGCGGTTTACTACATACTGGCTCCTTCCGAATGTTCAGCCAATCTAGCTAGATACGATGGTGTTAAATACGGATTTTCCGAAACGAGTATAGGAAACATTGATAAAGCTCTAGATTTGACTAGACGGAATGGTTTTGGTGAAGAAGTAAAACGGCGGATAATGATGGGCACTTACGCCTTATCCTCTGGATACTATGATGCTTATTATAAAAAAGCACAGCAAGTGCGAACACTCATACGCCAAGAGTTTGAGAAAGCTTTTGAACAAGTGGATATTTTGGCATTACCTACCACTCCGAGTACGGCATTTGATATTGGAGGAATCGTAGATCCTATTGTTATGCATGCAAATGATATATGCACTATTCCTGCAAACATAGCTGGAATTCCTGGGATCACCGTCCCATGCGGCTTAGTTGACGACCTCCCTGTGGGGCTTCAGCTTCTTGGCCCCCCTCTAAGCGAGAGTATTTTGTTGCAATGTGCACACAATTATGAATCGTCTGTTAATTGGAAAGAACTAAAAAACTAAAGGTTCTCCATTAACTTGATATATCTCTTCTTTGAAACACGATTAGCGCTAAGCAAAAACTCAAAAGCGATACCCCAGTAAGAATTGTACAATCTGTCCAAGGAAAGATTGCATTAGTAACTATTCCCACTGGATCAAAATAGTGAAATAACGAAAATGGACCTAATGGTTGAGCAAATGGCCAAATTAATGACAAAAAGTCAACAAAGTACATCCCAATTGAGATGCCTGCAGCTCGCGCAATGGTTTGACCACTATCTGAACTAAATGCAGAAATAAGAAGCGTAATACCGCTTATTGCCAGCATCAATGCCCACATATTCACTTGAGTAATAATTAGTAGCCCGTAATCAATATCGTCACGCGGCAAGCCGTATAGCTCTCCACCTATAAATGTCCCTAGAATAATTGCGGCGGGAATTATCGCCGTCGCGGATATGAGCACAGCTATCTTAGCTAATAAATATTGCCATCTCTCTATAGGAGCAGCCAAGTATAAAAGTATCGTCCCGCGCTCAATATCCTTTGCAATTGCACTACTTGCGAAAGAAATCCCAAAAGCCAAGGCGCTCACTAGGTAAAATGGATGCCGATAATCTCCTGCAATATAACCTGTTGGGGTAGATCCAAATCCTGCTTGAGCATGAAAAAGCGCCAAAATGGAGTCAGGAAGTAATTCGAAAATTCTTTCAAATTCTTGTATTCCCCCGAATGCTTCAATTGTATAAATAATTAACAAACTTATCAGGAATAGACCTAGCGAAACGGCCAATAATCCTCTTAGGCTTCTATTGAAAGTATGTAAAAAAACGCTAATCATCGGAGACTGGGGAATCACCATAATATTCGAGAAACAATTCTTCCAAGCTCAATTTTTCATAAATAATATCCTTAATTTTATAACGGCTTAAAGCGCCAATCACCTGATTTATATCGTTTGATAATCGCAAAGTAATCCTCGGTCCTTCTTGTGCAACAATTTCTGCCCCTTCTATCTCAAACCCCGCTTGGGGGGGGGCTACAAAATCAACGATCATTGTACGGAATTTTCCTAGCCTCAAAGCTTCAACCGAACCTGCTTTGACAATTTCACCTTTTCGAATCAGGGCTACTTTCTCGCAAACCTCCTCAATGTCAGGAAGTACATGCGACGAGAGAAAGATTGTCACTCCTTCCCTGCTCAATTCTCTTAAGATTTGGAATAAGGTTTGACGAACTAAAGGATCTAATGCTTCGGTGGGCTCATCCATGATTAATAATTCTGGTCTATGTTGAAGTGCTTGAACTAGTCCAAGCTTTTTTGCCATTCCTGAAGAATATCCTTTGACTTTGCGTGATAAGGCTGATTTTGAAAGTTCTAGACGCTCCAATAATTCACGCTGCCATGGGTTGTCACCTTTAAGCCCATGAAGGTTAGACATGTATTTCAAAAATCCGTTTCCATCAATTCCGCTATCAAAAGATACTCGGTCCGGTAAAAATCCAATCCGTCCCTTCAATTCTGCAGATTGGGTCCACGGATTAAGCCCAATCAATCGAACCCAGCCTGTATCGGGTTTGATAAATCCAGTTGCAATTCGAATTGTTGTTGTCTTCCCAGCTCCGTTAGGGCCTAAAAATCCAAAGATTTCTCCTTGTTTCACTTCCATATTAACGTCAGTTAACGCCTGAAGGTTCCCATAATTCTTAGCTAATTTAACTATTTCAATTACCATATTGCGATGAACCTTTTCTAGTGATTACCCCAGCTTTAAGCATTAATCTAGTGACATCTTTTGTGTAGTTTGATCCCAATAAATACTCATCTGCGGTTGTAATAATTATTTGAGAATAATTAGAAATCTCATCCATAATCAAATTCCTGTGAATTTGATCAAGTTCAGAAAAAACATCATCCAATAAAATTATCGGAGATTCCGATCGTTCTCTTGAAAGCAATCTCGATTCAGCAAGTCGTAATGAGAGCGCAATTAGCCGCGCTTGACCACGTGAAACATGTTTACTCGCTTCAGTCCCTTTGCTGATCAGTCGAATATCGTCTCGATGTGGTCCTATAATCGTCGTTCCTCTCGAAATTTCTTGATTTCTGGAACTCGAAAGGCATTTGAGCATTGCTTTTTCGAGATTTTCTACGCTGATATCTGTTACAACAGTTGAAACATATTCAATACTCAAGTCTCGAGTGCCAGATAATTGAGTGTGAATTTCTAGCACCATGGCATTCAGGTATTCCATTGCAGTAATCCGATGTTGCAAAAGGATTGAAGCTTCTTTGGCTAAGCTAAGATCCCAGAAATCCAGTTCATTTTCCTGAGCAATATTATCCTTGATATTTTTTAATAAGGCGTTCCGTTGCAAAAGAATTCTTTGATATTTGCTTAGTGCATTAACATAATTCTTGGAAATCTGGGCAAGAAGAATGTCGAGGTATCGTCGCCTGCCTGAAGGATTTCCGAAAATTAAATCCATGTCTTCAGCACTAAACAGTACCGCGTTTAGTACTCCGATCAAATCTGTAATTCTTTTAGGGATACCATCTATCCGGACTTGCTTAGTTATTCTATTGCCATCAATAGCTTTTAATCCTATACGAATACTCCTTAACCCTTCATTACGCTCAATCTCTGCAGCTATAATCGTATAGTCGTCCGGGTTTTCTAATTGCCAGCTAATTAACTCTTTTTCGAAATTAGCACGATAGGATTTTCCTATGGCAAGTAGGTAAATAGCTTCCAAGAGATTGCTCTTGCCTTCCCCGTTGTCAGCCGTAAAAGTCGTTAAGCCCGAGCTTAATTCCAACTCTAAATTACTATACGTACGGAAATTTGTTACCGATAATTTTCTTAGCTGCATAGAACAATCCTACCAAAGTATCAACTTGAGAGACGCATGAAAATATTAAGTTACGAACGCAAAATCAATATTTCTCTTTTTACGGCACTTTTCGTTTTACTCTCATTTACCGTAATTAGTTGTAGTTCTTATAAGCCAACACCTACACCAGCACCTCTATTAATTAACAATGAATCATTGTGGGGTGATGTAATAGAGCAATTTTCAACATCAGAATCTAATTGTCTTAAATCCGCTTTAGGAAAGGATGTATATAAAATCTTATTGCACGAAAAAGTGATAGGTAGTCTACGATATCCATTATTACTAAAAACGGAATGTGTGAACTCTAGCACCGCCAGTAAGCTAGTCATTGAATCTTTAGATGCGCAAGCGAAGGGGCTTTCAAGTAATACTAAGCAATGCCTCGAAGGAATATTTACTCAAATACCCATAAACGATCTCAGCTTACTCACTTATGAGCAAACTGACATAGCTGTTACCGACTACTCTGCAGCTATTAGCAACGCACTTGGCCTGTTGCTGTGTTTGGATCAAGCTGATGCAGCGAAGTTGACTACCGGGAGACTTCTGGGGTCGAAAATCCCAGATATTTCCTTCGCAAAATTACAATGTGTTTTAGAATACGCCGAAGTATCAGAATTGATCGCTTTTCTAAATTCTGCCAATGAGGTGACATATCCTTCAGATGAATTTCAAAGTGCGTTGGGAAAATGTGAGATCAATGTGATATAAACATGATAGCCTATACTTCCAAGTAAACATGTTAAAAAATACTACTGCTCAAGACGATAGTTTGGAGGATCGTGATGCCGCGAGGACGACAAGAAGCAAATGAACCATACAGAAGAATCTCGGTTGAAGAAGCATTAGAAATGCAGCAGGATGGCGCACTTATTGTTGACGTCCGTCGGCCCGACGAATGGGTTTCTGGGCATGCTGCAGGTGCAATTCATATTCCAGTGGATGACATTCTTACAGAAGCAGAGTCTAAACTACCTAAGGACAAAGATTTGTTATTTATATGCGCCGCGGGAGTTAGAAGTGGATTAGCTGCTGAAATGGCTTCTGCGCTTGGATTTAGCAATGAACACTTATACAACATCGAGCAGGGAACCCCTGTTTGGATTGAAAACAATTTACCGACCGAACACGGTGATTAGAATGGAGAAATTTTGCAACCTGAAGGAAAATTAGGCGATATAAAAGACCCGGGTCTTACTGATGAAGGAATACGATTAATTCAATGGGCTGCTAGGGAAATGCCCGTGACAAAATTGATCAAGGAGCGGTTTGAACTTGAAAAACCTCTCAAAGGTTTGTCGGTAGTAGCGTGCTTACATGTAACCACTGAAACAGCGAATTTGGCACTTGCACTTAAAGCTGGGGGCGCAGATATTAGCCTCTGTGCGAGTAATCCTTTATCTACACAAGATGCGGTGGCATCTGCACTTTCCATTGCTTACGACATACCTACCTATGCGATCAAAGGTGAAGACGACAATACTTACTATTCGCATATAAACACAGCATTAGACTCAAGTCCCAATATGACTATGGATGATGGGGCAGATGTAGTTGCTACTCTACATACCACTAGGCAGGATAAGCTCTCAAATGTAATTGGAGGGACTGAAGAAACCACTACTGGGGTAATTCGCTTACGAAGCATGGCTCAGGCAGGAAAATTAAAATACCCAATTATTGCAGTGAATGAGGCTGATACTAAACATATGTTTGATAATAGGTACGGAACAGGCCAAAGTACCTTGGACGGTATTACCCGTGCAACAAACGTACTATTTGCGGGGAAAAATTTAGTTGTAGCCGGGTACGGGTGGTGTGGTCGTGGCGTTGCGATGAGGGCTCGTGGTATGGGAGCACAAGTCATAGTAACTGAAGTTAATCCCGTCCGTGCATTGGAAGCTAGTATGGATGGTCATACTGTAATGAAAATGGAGGATGCTGCCCGAGTGGGGGATATTTTCGTAACAGTAACAGGTGGAAAACATGCGCTTGATGCCCATCATTTCCAGGTAATGAAAAATGATGCTGTTATTGCAAATAGTGGGCATTTCAATATTGAAATTAATATAGATGCTTTAGAAGATGCAGCAACTGAGAAAAAATCCGTGCGCCCCATGGTTGATCAATACATCATGGCGGACGGCCGTCGAATTAATTTGCTGGCAGAAGGTCGGTTAGTTAATCTTGCGGCAGCAGAAGGTCATCCTTCTGCTGTCATGGACATGAGTTTTGCAAATCAAGCGTTAAGCGCGGAATATATGGCAAAAAATTCGCAAACACTTAAACCCGATGTGTATGACGTCCCTATAACCCTAGATCAAATGGTAGCGTCCTTAAAATTAGACGCCATGGGGCTTCGTATGGACGAGCTCTCTGAAGAGCAAGCTGCTTACCTTGCTGGTTGGGAAACAGGAACATAAACCCTTAATTAATATTTGGAGTTACAATGGTTGGAAAAGGAACAACATTTGAAAATTCGCCTTCTTATCTTTACTCTTCAGAGTCAGTAACTGAAGGACACCCGGACAAGTTATGTGATCAAGTTTCAGACGCAATTCTTGATGCAATCTTTACCCAAGACCCCAACGCTCGAGTCGCTTGTGAAACTGCTACGAGTACAAATCTAGTAGTAGTGATAGGGGAAATCACAACAACTGCTTCCGTTGACTACGAAACAGTCGTTCGGGAAACCGTAAAACGCATTGGCTATGATGACCCTAAAATAGGTATTGACTACAAAACCTGCGAGGTCATTATCAGACTCCATGAACAATCACCCGATATTTCAGATGGAGTGACTACAGCGTTAGAACATCGTACTGCAGGTGCCTTTTCAAAAAACGCTGAAGATTCTCTAGGTGCAGGGGATCAAGGTATGATGGTAGGTTTTGCATGTAACGAAACTGAAGAATTTATGCCTCTTACACTTGCCCTCTCGCATAAGCTAACAAAAAGGCTTTCAATCGCTCGGAAGGAAGGTATCATTTCTTATTTGAAACCTGACGGAAAAGCACAAGTCACGGTTGAATATTCTCACGGAAAGCCTAAAAGAGTGCATACAATCATAGTAAGCACTCAACATTCTGCAGATATTTCTACTGCTCAAATTGAAAACGACATTAGAAAGCATGTTATTGAGACAGTGGTACCTGAATCTCTTATAGATAGTAGCACTCGCATATTAATTAACCCTTCAGGACGTTTTGTTGTTGGTGGACCGCATGGAGACGCGGGGTTAACGGGAAGAAAAATTCTTGTAGACACATACGGAGCGGTCGCTCGGCATGGAGGGGGAGCATTCTCCGGTAAAGATCCAACAAAGGTTGATCGCTCCGCTGCTTACGCCGCACGCTGGGTGGCAAAAAACGTAGTAGCTGCTGACCTCGCAGATCGATGCGAAGTACAAGTATCATACGCAATTGGTGTAGCAGCACCAATTAATGTCTCGGTAGAAACATTTGGTACCGGGAAAATAGATGACTCGAAGATTAGTGAGCTAGTCAATAAGCACTTTGATTTACGCCCAGGGGCTATAATCCGAGACTTAGAACTACGAAGGCCTATCTACGCCCAAACCGCGTCGTATGGTCATTTTGGAAGAATGGATGTTGATTTACCTTGGGAAAAAACCAATAAAGCAGATGCTCTTCGAAATGATGCCAATATTTAGCAATGTCTAGTGGCAATACCATTAAATTTGGCACAGATGGGTGGCGTGCACGTATTGCGCATGACTATACCTTTGAAAACATTCGGAAAGTGGCAAAAGGTATTTCCGCCTACCTTCATAATCATGGTTTAAATAAAAAAAGTCTAATAGTTGGCTACGACTCAAGGTTTGCCTCATACGAGTTTGCCTCAGAGGTTGCTAGGATTACTTCCGCTGCTGGAATTCACACTCTTATCTCTGAGAACATCGTACCTACTCCTGCAGTAAGTTATAACATCCTTAATAATGGTGCTGGGGCGGGCATAGTCATTACCGCTAGTCACAATTCATGGGAATGGAATGGGTTGAAATTCAAGCCTTCATTTGGAGGAAGTGCTCCGCCTGATGTCGTCGCAGAAATTGAATCATTAATTGAAAACCCTCTACTTGATAACTTAGTACCACAAAAGCATATTGAAAATTATTTGCCCGATTTAGTAGATCTGAAAACACCGTATCTGTCCAAGCTGTCAAATTCAGTAAACTTACGGCTAATAAAAGAATCTGGCCTTCGCGTTCTTATCGATTCGATGCATGGTTCGGGGTCTGGTTATTTACGATCAATTTTAGAGAATTCAGATACTACTATTAAGGAAATTCGAAATGATCGAAATCCGATTTTCCCCGATATGAAACAACCCGAACCTATTGAGCAAAACTTACAACCTACAATACATATCATTAAAAATTCTAACTATGATGTAGCGCTAGCTAATGACGGTGATGCTGATCGTTTAGGGGTATTAGATGAAAATGGCAAATACATCGATACTCTGGCGATTTTCTCTCTATTGTGCTTGCATCAATTTGAATATAGAAAGCAAAAAGGAACTATTGTTCGATCAATTACACAAAGTAATATGATCAATAAGTTAGCAAACATGTATGGGAGTCAGGTTGTAACCACTCCTGTAGGGTTTAAATTCCTAGGCCCAGCAATGATCGAACATGATGCTATTGCTGCAGGGGAAGAAAGTGGGGGTTATGCTTTCAAAGGTAATATCCCTGAAAGAGATGGGCTACTTAGTGGACTGCTTTTCCTTGAGCTAATGGCACTAACAGGTCAACGGGCATCAGAATTAGTTAAGTATCTCCACCAAAAGGTAGGTGAGCACTACTACGACAGAGTAGATCTCGTAACTGAAACTGCAAGTAAGCAACTTAATTTAGCTCGATTTAAGGAATCTTTGCCAACATCCTTAGGAGGACTGGCGGTTTTGGAAGCTAATCTCACAGATGGCCTTCTATTCTCGCTTGAGAATGGGTTCTGGGGGTTAATCAGACAATCAGGGACCGAACCACTGATTAGGCTATATGCAGAAGGCGATAGCCCTGCTAGAGTTCAAGAAATTTTAACTAGCCTACAAGATCTAATTTACCACTAGTGGTTAAACAGCCTATCCAAACTACCTCTTAGTATATTGAGGCGCCCTTCTAGCGCGTTTTAATCCGTATTTCTTACTTTCTTTAATTCTTGAGTCTCTAGTAAGGAATCCATTCTTGCGCAGTTCAACCTTAAGGCTAGGATCCGCAACAAGTAATGCTCTCGAAATACCATGACGCAAAGCATCTGCCCAAGCAGAAATACCACCACCCTCAATCTTAGCTACAACATTAAACCTATTTGCAGCAGCAGGGATTGCATCGAATGGTTGAGAGGCACGTTTTTGCCAATCTAGCCACGGTAATGCTTCTTCCAAAGTCTTCCCATTGATGACCATAGCGCCGCTCCCGCCTGGGTACAAACGTACCCTAGCTATGGCAGATTTTCGCTTTCCGGTGCCGTAATAATAGTTTTGCTGTGTTGTCATTACTTACTGTCTCCATCTTTTGCAGTGCGACGACGGGATGAAGTCGCAACAGTACGCTTATTTGCAGCTGTTGAAGTTCTTTTTGCAGTACTCGTTTTTTCAATTTTTGCAGATGCCTTCGCTGACGATTTTGGCTTTTGGTTTTCTTCTACAGCAGGTGCTTGAGCTACAGGACTTTTTTTAGAACTAGCAGTCCCCATACGTAATTGAGCATCATGAGGGTGTGAATTACCCGAGTAAACTTTTAGCCGACGCAACATTTTGCGACCAAGTCTGTTACGTGGAAGCATACCCTTAACCGAAAGTTCCACCACTCTCTCCGGGAATCGATTAAGCATTTCCTCAAGTGTTCTTGTACGTAAGCCTCCTAAATATCCGGAATGCCTATAGTAAACTTTCTGAGTCAATTTATTCCCAGATGTACCAATCTTAGATGCATTGATTACTATCACGTAATCTTCGTTAAGTTGATGTCTGCTATAGTCAGGCCTATTTTTCCCTTGCAAAATACCTGCAATTTTAGTTGCTAGCCGTCCTATCCGCTCCCCATCCGCATCAATAAGGTGCCATTTCTCTACTCGATCTACGGGCTTAGTATGTTTAGTTATTCTTTGTAGTTGCATTTTTCCTCTACGGAAACCTCTTATATTTCACTTCTCTGAGTATCAGTCCTTTTGAGGGAAATACTTTCTGAGCCTCGCCCCGAATCCCACGTAAAAACATCTGCTCTATTTTTTCAATTGTAATTTTTGAATACCCTACATCTACCAATACCGCAACCATTCTTCTCACTTGCTGCGGCAAAAATGCATTGCCTTCAAATTCAATCGCAATTTCGTCATCAATCCGCCAAATATCCACTCGAAGCATATTTCTTACAAAAGTTTTCCCTGCTGGCAGCCTTCCACTAAATGCACGAAAATCCTTTGTCCCTATCATCATTAGTGCAGCAGACTTCATCTTATTTATATCGAGCCCCGGTCTCACTAAATGAGTGAATCTTCTTCTCAAAGGAGACCTTCGATAGTTCTCAAGAAGCCTGTACCTGTACACTCGACTAACGGCATCTCGTCTAGGGTCAAACGTTAAAGGAGCCTCATAAGCGGCCATAATCGCTATTTCAGTGCCTAAGTAATTATTAAGACCTGAAACTATGCGAGATTCCGAAAGCCTGCTTTCCGTATCGAATACAGCCACTTGACCTATCGCATGAACCCCTGCGTCTGTTCTGCCAGCCCCCCTCAAGATTGAACTTTGTCGGGTAAGCAATTCTATTGCGTTTTCAATTTCCTCCTGTACAGACGAAGCATTTTTCTGTCTTTGAAAACCTGAAAAATCTGTTCCGTCATATTCAATGACAATAGCAATCCGTCTCTTAATAGCCTCTATACCAACTCAAGTAGTGCCATAGGAGCAGCGTCACCTTTTCGAGGCATCAGCTTAACCATCCGAGTATATCCACCCGGGCGGTCAACGTAGCGCGGCCCTATTTCATCAAATAATTTTTCAACAGAATCTTTATCAGGAAGTACCGCCAAAGTCTGCCTACGGCTATGCAAATCTTGGTCTCTCCCTTTACTAATAATTTTCTCGGCAATTGCCTTTACTTCTCTGGCTTTTGCCTCTGTAGTGGTCAAACGCTCGTGCTTAATTAATTGCGAAACGAGGTTGTACAACATCGATTCACGATGCTCTGTACGACGACCTAAAGTTCTCCCATTAACCCTATGGCGCATAATTAATCTCCATTCGATTCCGCGGCTAAAGTATTTTCATCTTCTGAATTCTCAGCAGCAACTCCGAAACCAGGATGTGAAATACCTAATTCCCGCAATCTATCATCTAGTTCGAATAAGGATTTCTCTCCAAAGTTTCTTATCCGTAGGAGCTCCTCGCGATTTTTTTCTAAAACTTCGCCAACTTTATTAATCTGTGCACGTTTGAGGCAATTGAGTGTTCGAGCCGTTAGATTCAAGCTTTCGACGGTCATATTATACTGAGAAGCTGGAATCGCCGAGGCCCATGTGGGCCTGTCTCCCTCTTGCAACTCTTTCTCTGATGCCGTAGAAAAACGGAAAAAATGCTCTACTAGCTCTTTACCAGCCTGATTAACAGCTTCTATAGGAGCAATTGCACCATTAGTCCAGACCTCCAACTTAAGGCGTTCGTAATCAGTGTGCTGCCCAACTCTAGTAGTTTCAATCGAGTAATTTACTTTACGGACTGGTGTATATATTGAGTCTACTGGCAAAACGCCTATAGGAAGTCCCTCTCCAGAAGCGGCGGGCTCGTAACCAACCCCACGCTCGACGTTCATTTCTATAACGAGCTTAGAATTACTACCATCCAAAGTGGCAATATGTAATTCCGGGTTTACCACTTCAAAATCAGAAGATGCCATAATGTCACCTGCAGTTATATGACCCGGACCAGTGACCTCTAGCCGAAGTTTCCCAGGTCGGTCTGTACTAGATCGCAAATTAATGGATTTAATACTTAGTAGAATATCTACAACATCCTCTTTGACATTTGGAATCGTGGAGTACTCGTGCTCTACACCATCTATACGAACCCAGTTAATTGCTACTCCTTCAATGGAACTCAGTAAAACACGACGGACAGGATTGCCTAGTGTCATTCCAAATCCTCTAGGCAAAGGTTCAACGTAGAACAATCCATAAGTATCAGAGGTTTCTTGGACACGTACAGCTGCTTGCGGGACAGGAACTATATCAGCAACAGTTTCATTTGATTCATCATATACAAATTCCAACATCTTATAATCACATCCTTCGCACTAGCTATAGCCTAGTGCACCTTCAAAAGGTTTCATTAACGGGAATAAAATTCCACTACCATTCGAGTTTCTATTCTCGTATCTATATCAGAAGACTCAGGGACTCGATTAACTTTGGCAGTCATTTCACCCTTATCCAATGATATCCATTCAGGTATAGGTCTCTGACCTACTGTCTTAATTACATCTTGAGCAAATTGCTTGTCCTTACTTGTAGGTTTCCAAGCAACAATTTCGCCTTCTTTAACTCGGTAAGAAGGTATATTCACCTTCTTACCATTTACGGTAAAGTGACCATGGAGTACTCTTTGCCTTGCCTGAGCACGCGAGTCAGCAAAGCCAACTCGATAAGCAACATTATCCAATCGACGCTCAAGCAACTGAAGCAAATTATCACCTGTTGCCCCAGGTAGCTTGGTCGCGTCGCCAAAGTACCTACGAAATTGGCGTTCCAGAACTCCATACGACTGACGAGCTTTTTGTTTTTCCCTCAATTGAATAGCCCAATCAGAAGCACGCCGCCTACGTGGCTGCTGGTCACCAGGTGTTTTTCTACGTTTTTCAACGCTACATTTAGGAGTAAAGCATCTTTCTCCTTTTAAGAAAAGCTTCTCTCCAGATCGTCGACACTGCCGACATACGGGTCCTGTATATCTTGCCATATTATCTCTCTACGTCCTACGCCGTTTAGGTGGACGGCATCCGTTATGTGGTATGGGCGTAACATCCCTTATGCTAGTTACTGTTAAACCTGCTCCCTGAAGAGCTCTGACTGCAGATTCGCGTCCAGCCCCAGGACCTTTCACATAGACTTCGACTTGTCTCAATCCGTGCTCCATTGCCTTTTTCGCCGCAGTTTCTGAAACACGTTGAGCAGCAAATGCTGTTCCTTTACGAGCTCCTTTAAATCCGACTCCGCCTGCAGAACCCCAGGCTACAACGTTGCCTTCTGGGTCCGTAAGTGAAACTAGCGTGTTATTAAACGTGGCATTAATGAATACTTTGCCACGAGGAACGAATTTTCGTTCACGTCTGCGCGTTCTTGTTCTATTGGCCCTAGCCAAGGTTACCCCCTACTTCGTTACGCGTTTCTTACCTGCAATAGTTTTTCTACTACTACGTTTGGTACGCGAATTAGTTTTTGTGCGCTGACCATGTACTGGAAGCCCACGTCGGTGCCTAACCCCTCGATATGCACCAATGTCTATCAATCGTCTAATATTGTCTTGAACTTCTCTACGAAGATCACCTTCAACCATATAATCTTGGTCGACTATCTCCCGAATCTTGGTCAAATCGTCATCAGACACATCGCGAACTCGAGGATTACCAGTAAGTCCAGCCCGAGCGGTGATTTTCACCGCCGCAACCGGCCCTATACCATGAATGCTACGAAGCGCGATCTCAATACGCTTATTATCGGGAATATCTACACCTGCAACTCGTGCCATATAACTTACCCCTGCTTCTGATTATGTCGTGGATTTGTACAAATGACTCGAATCACGCGATTCCTTCTAATCAAACGACATTTATCACATCTTTGTTTAATTGACGCCCTGACCTTCACAATCAATCTCCTATTACTTGAACCTATAAGTAATCCGACCCCTAGTTAAATCATATGGTGACAACTCTACTAGGACCCGGTCACCGGGGAGAACACGAATAAAATGCATGCGCATTTTCCCTGAAACATGAGCTAAGACCTCATGACCATTTGCTAATTCCGCCCGAAAAGAAGCGTTAGGCAAGGCCTCGATAACTGTAGCTTCAACTTCTATAGATTCTTTTTTAGCCATTATGGCAACTTAATCTCCTAATCAACCTTGGTCGTAATAATTGGCTCATTCTCAGTAACAATAATCGTATGCTCAAAATGAACTGAAACTGTGCCATCCGCTGTAACTACAGTCCAATCATCCTCTAATACCCGGGTTTCATCTCCACCCAAATTAATCATTGGTTCAATTGCAATCGCCATACCAGGCTTAAGAACTGGACCTCTATCACTTGGTCCAAAGTTTGGGACAGAAGGCTCTTCATGTAATCTACGGCCAATACCATGGCCGACGTACTCCCGTACAATTCCGAATTTCCCACGCCTGCATATCTCCGCTTCAATCGCATTAGATACATCACCAATGCGATTGCCTGAACGAACCTGCTCGATACCAGCAAATAAAGCAGCCTTGCCCGTCGCTATCTGATCTAAAGTCTCAATACTTTGATTTCCTACAGCAACAGTAATGGCAGAATCTCCGTACAATCCATCAACTATTGCCCCTAAATCAAGTCCAATCACGTCCCCATTTTCTATGACCCGACCGCTAGGAATCCCATGAACGATCTCCTCATTAACAGACACACAAAGAGTCGCTGGAAAGCCACGGTACCCTTTAAATGCAGGGATACCGCCGCGCTGTCGAATCTCTTTTTCGGCGATTTGATCAAGCTCGTACGTTGTCATCCCTTCGGAAATCGAATCCCGCAAGACAGATAATACTTCTCCAGTTATTCGCCCCGCCTCGAGCATTCGGTCTAATTCTGCAGACGTTTTGACCGTGATCCCATTTGAAGAACGACTAGGAGCCAGACCTCTATTGAGGCCTTTTAGCAAAACTGTTTTAGATTTCATTTCCATCAAACGTCTATTGTACTCCACAACATCAATTACGAAAAGCTACCATTAAAACTAATAGCATTCCCCAAATCCGTCGTTACTGCTTCAACTTCTTGCTCTCCATTAATCCGAATCAATTTACCTTGAGATTGGTAATATTCAATTAACGGAATAGTCTGAGCTTCATAGGTATCTAATCTTGCAGCAATTACCTCAGGTTTATCATCTTCCCTTTGATAGATATCACTTGAACATTTATCGCAAATACCTACCTTTCGTGGGGGATTAAATATTTCATGATATGGTGCTTGGCAACCTCGACAAACCCATCTTCCAGATAATCGTCTAATCAGTTCTTGCTTCCCAACTTCAATCAACGGAGCTTTGTCAATGGACTGACCTAGCTCAAGTAACGCTTGATCCAGTGCGGTAGCTTGGCCAACAGTTCTCGGAAATCCATCGAGTACGTAACCCTCAGACGCATCATCTTCTCGAATACGCTCTAAAACCATCCGAACAGTCAGATCATCAGGAACCAAATCTCCTTTTTCCATATAGCCTTTTGCTATCAATCCTAATTCAGTACCTACCCCCAAGTGTTTACGAAAAAGATCTCCAGAGGCAACATGCGCAATGCCGGCATTGTCCGCCATGATGACTGCTTGTGTTCCTTTACCTGCACCAGGAGGGCCAAGAAGAATCATGCGTTTACTCATTTCAAAAACCCTTCATAATTACGCATAAGTAGCTGTGCCTCAAGTTGTCGCATGAAATCCAATGCGACTGAAACCATGATAAGCAAGCTTGTACTACTCAAAGTCAAAGCTTTTATCCCCGTAATCTGAGTGAAAAAGTAGGGCATTATTGCCACAAGGCCAAGAAAGAGAGCCCCTCCCCATGTGATCCTCAAAATTACTCTGTTTAGATACTGTTGTGTTGGTACTCCAGGCCTAATCCCAGGGATAAACCCTCCATTTTTTTGCAAATTCTCAGCTAATTGCTGTTGCTGAAAAACTATCAATGTGTAGAAAAACGTAAACAGCACAACCAGAAGGAATACAGCAATCCAATACCACACAGAGGTTGGCGCAAAAATAGAAACCACAAAACCCGCAAAACTAGAAATAAATCCAGAACTAGAAGGATTGTAAATAAAGTTGGCAATAGTACCAGGAAGAACCATTATAGAAAATGCAAAAATTAGCGGAATCATGCCCGCAGAATTCACCCGAAGGGGCAAATGGGTGGCTCCAGATTGCCGATACATCCGCCCACCGCGAAACACGCTCCTTCCATATTGTACAGGTATTCGCCTCTGCGCTTCATTAAATACCACTATAAAATAAATTAAGCCTAGCCCAATAACCGCAGTAAGCAAAAGCCCTCCAGAATTATCTCTCGCCTGAAATCCTTGGCCTAACATCATCGGCAAGCCAGAAACAATACCTGCGAAAATTATGAGCGATATACCGTTACCTATACCTCTTTCTGTAATGAGTTCTCCCATCCACACAAGAAGCATTGTTCCCCCAACAAAGCTGATAACAATAGTGAGCGTCTCAAACGCACCTGGGCCAAAGAAGCTAACGGGAAAAGTAAAAACACCAGCACGCGAGAATAACAACAGCTGGCCATAACCTGAAAAGAAGGCAATAGGAACAGTAATCCAATGTGTTATTTGATTAATTCTCTGCCGACCGCTATCTCCTTCTCTCGACAAAGCCTGTAGCTGAGGCAAAACAGGGGTCAAAATTTGAATCACAATAGAAGATGTTATATAAGGAAAAACGCCCAACGCAGCAATACTCATATTTCTGAGTCCGCCACCGCTAAAAAGATCAAAAAATGGGACCATTGAATTACTTTGAAATAAATTACCAAGAGCAGTTCTATCCACTCCAGGAACAGGAACGTGGGCTAGTAGCCTAAAAATTACCAGCATTGCCAATACGAAAAGAATCCGGGCCCTAAGGTCCGGTGCACGAAAAGCGTCGATCATTGCCTGGATTAAAGCAGGTCGACCAACTGGCCCGTTAGTTCCGGTTTGCCCAGATCTCAAGAACTATCCTCCCTGTACCGATCCACCAGCAGACTCAATTTTAACTTTTGCAGTCGCTGATACTTTGATCGCAGATATGGAAATAGGTCGAGTAATTTCGCCAAATCCTAAAATTTTTATTGGTTTATCTGCATGGCGTACAACCCGTAATGATTCCAACACTGAAGGAGAAATTTCATTAATTTCTTCTGGTAAAGCATTGAGTCTATCCACATTCACTACCTGGTACTCGACACGGAAACGGTTTTTAAAGCCTCTTAATCTAGGTAGACCTTTTATCATCGGATTTTGACCACCCTCAAAGCCAGGCCGAACCCCGCCACCAGATCGGGCTTTTTGCCCCTTCATTCCCTTACCGGAATAGGTACCACGGCTTGCATCTCCTCGGCCAACTCGTTTACGTTTAGTTCGAGTCTGAGCTGATCTTACATTGTGTACTTGCATAGCCTAGTTCCCCTCTCCAACACTAACACTAACTAAATGCCTAACTTTATGTACCATGCCTCGAATAGTGGGACTATCATCGTGTTCAACTTCACAATTAATACGATTTAAACCTAGAGCTTTAACTGTACGTCTTTGGCTTTGATCAGAGCCAATCTTGCTACGAATGAGTTTTATACGTAATTTAGCCATCACTATTCCTCTGTGGTCTCAGTTGAAATATCTGTAATTTCTTCAGAGATTTGCTCAGTGGAATTCGCTTCGCGCTTATCCCGATCATCTCGGTCTCTCCTAGAGCTCATCTCTCGGCGCAATGGCAGTCGCCTATCAGGAGCAGCAGGTAAAATCGCCCGAGATGTAGAAGTATTCCCAGTAGCCTCCCCACCTTGAAGTTGACTTAACCCTTGGAGAGTAGCTTTCACAATATTAATTGGATTCCTGCTTCCTAAGGCTTTAGCAACTACATCCTTCACTCCTACTGCTTCCATAACTGCACGCACTGCACCGCCTGCTTTAATACCTGAACCAGGCCTAGCAGGACGTAATAGAACCTTAGAAGCTCGAAATTTAGTGGTGACAGCGTGAGGAATTGTAGAGCCATTTAACGGAACTGCAACCATTCCTTTTTTCGCAATTGTCACGCCTTGTCGAACAGCATCGGGAACTGCTTTACCTTTGCCTAGTCCAGCGCCGACGTTCCCTTCGCCATCGCCAACAACAACCATCGCATTAAAAGTAAGGTTCCTACCACCTTTGACCACTTTCGCTACGCGTCGTATCTGAACTACTTTCTCTTGTAATTCTGATTGTTCTTCGCTTGTTCTTTCCGTTGTAACCATAAATTAAAACTCTAGTCCTTTTTCTCGAGCGCCATCAGCAAGAGCTTTGACCCTTCCATGGTACCGATACCCCCCTCGATCGAAAACCACCGATTTTACTCCATTCGAAGCAGCTCTTTCTGCTAGTACTCGCCCTACTTCACGAGCAGCATCAATTTTCGCATATGTATCTTTAGGCAATTCCCTAGAGTTAGCAGATGCCAGGGTATGCCCATGCTCATCATCAATAATTTGTGCATACGTAAACTTAGAGCTACGAAAAACATTTAATCTGGGTTTTTCAGCAGTCCCACTTAAAGTTTGACGTAATCGCTTATGTCTAATAATACGAGCAGCCCAATTAGTTTTTAGTTTTGCCATACTTAAGCCCTCTTAGCGGCGGATTTACCTGGCTTCAAGCGAATTTGCTCTCCTGCGTAACGTACTCCCTTACCTTTGTACGCATCAGGCGGTCGAAGACGCCGAATTCTGGCCGCTTGTTCCCCAACTATTTGTTTATCAATCCCACGAATATGTAGCCTGTTGTTACCTTCAACTTCAAAAGTTATTCCATCCATCGGCTCAATAATCACAGGATGACTAAATCCTAATTGAATATTGACGCCATTCCCTTGAGCTTGAAGTCGATAACCCACAAGTTCCAAAGTTCGGGTGAAACCTTCATGTACGCCAGTAACCATATTGGCTACAAGCGCACGTGTTAATCCGTGAAGAGCACGCTGCTCCCTTTGGTCTGATGATCGTTCCACGAAAACTGTATCGTTTTCCTGACGGACTTGAATACCAGCATCAATCCGCTGGCGAAGCTCTCCCTTGGAGCCTTTAACTACAATTTCCTCCCCAGTTCTTTCAACCGAGACTCCAGAAGGAATATTTATTGGTTTATTTCCGATTCGAGACACTGATAACTCCTACCAGACGTAAGCCATTAACTCACCGCCAATACCACGACGATAAGCATCTTTACCCGTCATAATTCCCTGCGAAGTAGAAATAATAGAAATACCTACACCTCCAAACGCTCGAGGAACCTGTTTATTCTGAACATGAATTCTCAAGCCAGGCTTACTAACCCTCTTTAACCCGGCGATTGCTGGACGTTGGTTGAGCGCATAACGCAATTCAAGAGTCAAAACGTCCTGTGGCTGTTGCTTTGCAACGGTATAGTTTTCTATAAATCCTTCATTTTTTAATATTTCTGCTATCGAAACCTTAACTTTAGACGAAGGTAAATCCACATCAGGATGCCCTACCATCTGGGCATTCCTTATGCGGGTTAACATATCAGAAATAGGATCAGTCATTGTCATAAAATATCCCCTACCAACTAGCCTTTCTCACTCCAGGAAGTTGACCAGTTAATGCCATATCCCGAAAACAAATTCTGCACAAGCCTGTAAATCGATTATAAGCCTTAGGACGGGCGCAACGATTACATCTATTCATCAGCCTTACCTTAAATGGGGGCGTTCGTTTCCATTTAGCTATTTTACTTTTCTTTGCCACTTTTCATCGTCCTCATTTACTTCTATGCGCGGGCAAAAGGCATCCCACATAACTCAAGTAACCTAAATCCCTCTGCATCCGTTTTTGCAGTTGTTGTAATCACAACTTGGAAACCTCTAACTCTATCGACTGATCCGTAATCAATCTCAGGAAACACAATTTGTTCCCTCAAGCCTAGGGAATAATTCCCTCGACCATCAAAAGCGTTTCTCTTTACACCACGAAAATCTCTAATACGCGGCAATGCTGTAAACAGCATTCGGTCTAAGAACTCATACATCCGACGACCACGTAACGTCACCATTACGCCAATCGACTGCCCTTCCCTTAATTTAAATCCAGCTATTGAATTTCTTGCCTTAGTGATAACTGGTTTCTGGCCAGTTATCGCTGCAATATGTTCAGGCGCAGACTCAATCGCACGATTACTAGTAAGAGCTTCCCCTAAGCCAACGTTCACTACAATTTTATTAATCCTCGGAGCCTCCATAACGCTCGAATAGCCAAATTCTTCAATTAGTCGCGACCGAATTTCATCACGATATTTCTGCATTAAACGAGGAAGCGGAGCAGAATTTACTGCGACTTTTTCACGCTTTTTTGCAGAGGCTGGTTTAGCTTTATTTTCTACGACATCAGGATTACTACCCGAAGCCTTACGGGGAGTCTTGCTCGAAGCGGCACGACTCGAAGTCTTTCGAGCGGAAGCCGAAGAAGCCTTAGCTTTGCGCGGGGTCGCCGGCT
>CENY01171660.1_pt1 | contig 27977 bp, 30 predicted proteins | sample 356181 | NCBI WGS metagenome assembly CENY01 (sample SAMEA2619840, study PRJEB7988) | marine metagenome | isolation source: saline water (ENVO:00002010), including
CGTTCTGGTGTCGCGATAAAAGGATTTGAAGGTGGTCAAATGCCACTTCACAGAAGGCTTCCAAAGCGTGGTTTTAATAATTTATTTTCAAAGAAATATAATGTCTTTAATCTGGATAGAATTCAGTATTTCATTGACAATGGTAAGATAGACGCAAAGCAAATCATAAATATAGATACTTTACTTGAGGCAAAGTTGATTAAGTCTGAGCGTGACGGATTAAAAATACTTGGAAGGGGTAAACTAACATCCAAAGTTGAGCTTGAGGTGTCAGGGGCCTCAGAGAAAGCAGTTAAGCTCGTTGAAAAAGCCGGTGGCAAAGTAACTGTGCTTGGTGCTGCAAAAAACTAAGGTTTGTTTAAATTTACAGAATGGTGACTCATGGCATCTGCGGCTGAACAGCTTGCTTCAAATATAAATTTTTCAACTTTCGGTAAAGCCAAAGATCTGCAAGGGCGAATATTATTCACACTTGGGGCTCTTTTAATATACAGACTCGGAACCTTTATTCCGCTGCCAGGAATTAATACATCCGCTTTAAATGAGTTATTTCAGCAAAATCAAAGCGGTATACTTGGCATGTTTGACATGTTTGCTGGCGGTGCTGTTGGTAGAATGGCAATTTTTGCTTTGAATATTATGCCATATATATCCGCGGCAATTATTATGCAGCTATTGGTTGCAGTCTCGCCAGTTCTGGGGCAACTGAAAAAAGAGGGTGAACGAGGCAGAAAGCAAATCAATCAATATACAAGATATGGAACGGTATTTCTTGCCGCACTGCAAGCTTGGGGTATTTCAATAGGTCTTGAAGGTGCCGGTAATATTGTCATTGATCCCGGACTGTATTTCAGAATGTCTGCTGTAATAACGCTAGTTGGTGGTGTTGTATTTTTGATGTGGATCGGCGAGCAGGTTACGGCACGTGGTATTGGTAATGGTATTTCACTCATTATATTTGCGGGTATTGTTGCTGAGCTTCCATCCGCTCTGGTTAATACGCTTGAGTTAGGGCGACAAGGAGCACTATCAACTTGGTTAATTTTGGGTGTTTTGGTTTTGGCAATAATTGTCATTGTGACAATTGTCTATGTAGAAAGGGCTCAAAGGAAGCTAGTGGTTCAGTACCCAAGGAGACAACAAGGAAATAAGGTGTTTGAGGGTGATAGCTCACATTTACCACTAAAAGTCAATACTGCAGGGGTAATTCCTCCAATCTTTGCTTCTTCATTGCTGTTACTTCCAATGACTGTTGCCAATTTCTCTACTGGTCAAGGACCGGATTGGATTAATTTTTTAAGTTCTTTTTTGGGCAGGGGACAACCTTTATACTTATTGTTTTATATTTCTTTAATCGTATTTTTTGCTTTCTTCTATACAGCGATTGTCTTTAATCCTGCTGACACAGCTGATAACCTGAAGAAACAGGGTGGATTTATTCCTGGAATAAGACCCGGAGAGAAAACAGCTGAATATATAGATTATGTACTAACCAGAATTACATGTTTTGGCGCAGCATACTTGGCTGCAATATGTATATTACCTGAGATATTGATATCTTATGCAGCAATACCATTTTATTTTGGCGGAACATCATTACTTATTGTTGTTAATGTGACTATGGATACTGTTTCACAGGTTCAAAGCCACCTTCTAGCGCATCAATATGAAGGGCTAATAAGGAAATCTAATTTAAGAGGAAGACGGCGATGAACCTCATCTTATTAGGCCCCCCTGGTTGCGGTAAGGGTACGCAAGCAGTAAACCTTGTTAAGAAATATGATTATTATCAGCTTTCAACCGGTGATATGCTTAGGGAAGCTGTTGCAAATGAGACGCAAACTGGAAAAATTGTAAAGGATGTCTTGGCAAGCGGAAAACTAGTTGATGATGAGTTAATCATCAAGATAATGGAGGAAAAATTAATTGCGACAAAATCAAAGCCAGGACGAATATTTGACGGCTTTCCAAGGACACTAATTCAAGCGAATGAACTTGAAGGCTTATTAAAGCGTTACCAAATGAAACTTGACTTAGTAATTGAATTGGTGGTTGACCAGCATTCTCTTTTGGAGAGGATCCTGAAAAGAGCAAAAGAGAGTGAAGAGAAAAGAGATGATGATAATTCAGTTATTGTGAAAAAAAGATTAGAGGTATATAACAAGGAAACAAAGCCAATAGTTGATTTTTATAGCTCTAAATATAATTTAAACAAAATCGACGGTATGCAGAGCATTCAGGAGGTAAGTAATACAATCGAAAATTTGATTGAAAACAAACATTAATTAACCAGATATTATCAAACGATTATGTTTGATAATACTAATAATTGTTGGTATAACACAAATATATTAAGCTAGACTTTTTTATCCAACAAATTGACATAAGGAGAAGTAAATTGGCAAGGATTGCAGGAGTTAACATTCCAACCAATAAGAGAGTAGAAATAGCACTGCGCTCAATACATGGTATTGGGCCGATTAAAGCTAGGGAAATTTGTGAAAAGGTAAAAATAGAAAATACAAAGAGGGTCAATCAACTGTCTGATTCTGAGGTCATTGCTATTCGTGAAGCAATTGATAGTGATTATCTAGTCGAAGGGGATCTAAGGCGTGAAGTAGCAATGAATATTAAAGGTATGATGGATTTGGGCTGTTATAGAGGTCTAAGGCATAGAAGAGGATTACCTGTGCGAGGTCAGAGAACTTCCACAAATGCACGAACTAGAAAAGGTCCCGCAAAACCTATAGCTGGTAAAAAGAAATAGCGAGAACTAAATGGTCAAAGATAAAACAAGAGTAAAGAGAAGAGAGAAAAAGAATATTACATCGGGTATTGCCTTCGTTAATGCTACATATAACAACACAATGATAACAATTACGGATGCTCAAGGAAATGCAATTTCATGGTCATCTGCCGGTGGGATGGGTTTTAAAGGTTCACGTAAATCAACTCCATACGCGGCACAAGTTGCAGCTGAAGATGCGGCAAGGAAAGCAATGGAGCATGGGATGAAAACAATTGAAGTTATGGTAAAAGGACCCGGTACTGGTCGAGAGTCAGCACTCAGAGCTCTACAATCAACTGGCTTTACCATAACGTCTATAAAGGATGTCACTCCAATACCCCATAATGGCTGTAGGCCACCAAAAAGGCGTCGTGTATAGGATTAAAGGTAGATTTTCTAAATAAATTTTAAAAAAAGATCAAAGAGGTAAGTTGTGATAGAAAAAAACTGGCAGGAACTTATAAAGCCAAATAAAATAGAAATAAAGGAAGATAACTCTGGTAAGAATGTCTCAAGACTCACCGTAGAGCCACTGGAGAAAGGATTCGGGCTAACAATAGGTAATTCTTTGCGTAGAATCCTATTATCCTCATTGCAGGGTAGCGCAATAACTTCCGTCAAAATTGATGGAGTTTTACATGAATTTTCAGCAATTTCAGGAGTTAGAGAGGACGTAACCGACATAATATTGAATATTAAAGATGTTGCTCTTAAAATGCATACTGATACAGAGATCAAAATGATCTTAAATAAAACTGGGCCATGTACTGTTGTTGCTGGAGATATTGAGTCATCCACCGATGTAGAAATACTCAATCCAGAGACTGTCATATGCACACTTGATGACAAGGTTAATGTTCGTATGGAATTCATTGCAAGAACAGGAAGAGGTTATGTGCCTGCAGAAAAAAACAGGTCAGAAGATGAACCAGTTGGATTGATACCAATAGATAGCTTATTTTCACCTGTGAAGCGTGTCTCCTACGAAATCGAAAATACACGGGAGGGGCAAATTCTAGACTACGATAAGTTGAATATGACAATTGAAACGGATGGATCTGTCAGGCCTGAAGATGCAGTCGCTTTTGCAGCACGAATTATGCAAGACCAATTAGATGTCTTCGTTAATTTTGAAGAACCGGTTGCGCCAGTGGTAGAGGATAAAGCGCCTGAGTTAACATTTAATCCCGCTCTACTGAAGAAGGTTGACGAGTTAGAATTGTCGGTTAGATCTGCGAACTGCCTAAAAAATGATAATATAGTTTATATTGGCGATCTAATACTAAAATCCGAGTCAGAGATGTTAAGAACACCAAATTTTGGAAGAAAATCCTTGAATGAAATTAAAGAGGTGCTAGCACAGATGGGTCTCCATCTTGGAATGAATATTCCAAATTGGCCACCTGAAAATATCGATGATCTTGCAAAAAGATATGAGGAAAGCTACTAAGCTTATAATCCAAAGGATAGACAAATGCGCCATAATAAAGCACAAAGGAAATTGAACAGGACAGCTAGCCATCGGAAAGCTATGTTTTCAAATATGGCTAACGCGCTAATTAAACATGAGCAAATCATGACGACTCTGCCAAAGGCGAAAGAATTAAGGCCAATTGTTGAGAAATTAGTAACATTGTCAAGAACAAATAGCCTACATGCCAGAAGGCAAGCAATATCGAAACTGCAAGATACTGCCATGGTATCTAAACTATTTGACGTGCTCGGCCCAAGGTACGCAGATAGAGCTGGCGGTTACACCCGCATAATCAAAGCTGGCTTCAGATATGGTGACTCAGCGCCAATGGCAGTCATTGAATTTATTGACAGAGATAAGGGTGCAAAAGGTCAAGACTCTGGCCCTGTCCAAATCCAAGATATTGAAGAAGAAACCGAAAATACAAACGCAATTGCATAGGTCATGTTGAAAGTCATATATGTTGGCTTTGGCGGTTTTATTGGCTCAATATTGAGGTATTCTCTGTATTTTTTAACGAGCAACATACTTGGATATACAACGCCAGTAGCAACCCTATTTGTGAATATCATTGGATGTTTTTTGATTGGTTGTGCTTATCAGTTATTCAGTGCACATCTTGTAGTTTCTGAAAATTTGCGGTTATTTATTATGATTGGCTTGCTCGGAGGTTTTACTACATTTTCAGCATTTTCTATTGATGCGTTTCTTCTATATCAAAATAGTGGAAAAATATTAGCTATAGCGTATGCAGTTTTATCTATTACATTATCATTACTGGCAACGCTAACAGGGGTTTGGTTGATTAAATCGTAAGTGCAAAGGTTAATATCATGTATCAAATTGTAAAAAACGACGATAGCGGAGTTAGATTAGACAGATGGCTAAAAGAAAATTTACAAGATATTACTTATGTTGAGATTCAAAAATTAATCCGAACAGGACAAGTAAGAGTCGATGGGGGACGAAAAAAGCAAAATTATAGGGTAAATTCGGGAGAAAAAGTCAGATTTCCTCCTAAATTTACGAAGATGAATATCGATATAAACAAAAACATGCCAAAAAATACGGCATTCAGTCTAGAAGAGATCAAGATTTATGAAGATGATAGCTTGATTGTAATAAATAAACCATATGGTTTATCTACTCAGGGAGGCACAAAAGTTAAGTATCATATTGATGGATTGTTATCTATAGAAAATGAGAATGACAAGAATAATTATAGACTAATTCATAGATTGGATAAATATACAAGTGGTGCTCTAATTGTGGCAAAGAAAAGGGAAAGCGCATCATTTTACACTAAGAAATTCTTTCGTAAGGAAATAAAAAAAACATATTTAGCGCTAACACGCGGTGTACCTGATATCAAAACAGGCTTGATCAGCTTTCCTATAGAAAAATCAAATTTAAAAAAAATGTCAAAAAATCAGGATCAATTTCAAGATGCTGTGACCCAATATGAAGTTATCGAAACAACAAAAGATAGAGTATCTCTGATCAGATTAGAGCCTATTACTGGTAGAAAGCATCAGATCCGTAGGCATTTAAGCATGTTAAATACTCCAATCATTGGAGATAAAAAATATGGCAATGATGATGCGCCAGAGAATACTGAAAAGCGATTTTATTTACACGCTTATAAGATAGAGTTTCCCCGCTACAGTGATGGGAAAAATATTTTAATAAAGGCAGAAATTCCTCAATATTTTGAGGAAGCCATGAGTACTCTCGGGATCCAATTTGATGAATAAAAAATCATTAAAAAAAACAATAATTGAAAAATTTGACTTAAGCCTGACGGATAAGGGTTGTTTCCTAACCTTTGGGGGTGAAATATATTTAACTAAAAATGGTAACAAGGTATGCGTACCTAATGAAAATTTAATAGAAATACTTAAACCAGAATTTAAGGATTATAATATTTTGGAGTGTTCAAAATTTTCACTCACTAAAATACTTATTAGCTTTGCGGATCAATTACCTCATGAAAAAAGTATTTTTGTTGATGAATTGATAAAGTATTTAGAGACTGACCTCTTGTTTTATAGAGTGTCTAGCCCGAGAAACTTATCTGTTTCTCAGAGTGAAAAATGGGATAAAATAATTCATATTTTTGACAGTATCTTTCAAACCTCTTGGAGTGTATCCACAAACATCATGCCCCTAAAACAGGACCCTGAAAGTATTCAAAAAATAAAAGATTATCTAATAAGCCTTGATACACTTAATCTCCATATTATGACATATCTATTAAAGGTTACAGGTTCATGTATCGTCACAGTGTTATGCAATATTAAGAAATTAGACGCGATGGAAGCTTGGGAGTCCGTTAATATAGAAGAGCTCTGGTATAATAAAATTTACAATGATAACGAAAAAAAAGAAGAATTGGACAGCCAGATGGTGGAAGTTGATTTCTATATTAAATTACTTGACTCCATATAGGTCCAGATAATCAAGTTGCTTTAAATCGCCAACTTTTGATTGAAAATTCCTAATGAACTCTCTATCGAATTTATCCATAGTAATTAAATCATTTATTTTTTTAACACTCGTAACATTATAATCACGAAGTCCGCATGGGATTATTCCATTAAAATAATTGAGATCAGGATCTATGTTAATTGCTACACCATGTAATGATATCCACTTCTTTATTTTTAACCCAATTGCTCCAATCTTCTCTTCTTGACCTCCATTTTTGACCCACAATCCGATACGGTCTCGATGAGGATATGCATCTATATCGAAGTTAGTGAAAGTTTTTATCAATACTTCCTCGAGGTTTTTTATAAATGATCTAATATCCCTGTCAAATCTACCAAGGTCCAGCATTAGATATATAATTCTTTGCCCTGGACCGTGGTATGTATATCGTCCTCCTCTTGGTGTTTTAAATACAGGAACCTGTCCTGAATCGAGTAGTTCATCATTCTTTGCGCTAGAACCTGCGGTGTAAACGTGAGGATGCTCTAAAAACCAAATTAATTCAGGGGCGGTACCATTATTTATAAGATCAACCCTTCTATCCATGAAATTAACTGCAATTTCATATTCCACTGGTGATTTACTTATTATGTACTCTATTTCCTTATGCATTAAACGCTATTTCATATTAATCTGATTGCTAAATAATATCATTCAAATATATTAAGTTGTATAAAAATAAAATATATCGTGCGATCGTGGCGGAATTGGTAGACGCGCAGCGTTGAGGTCGCTGTAGAGGAAACTCTGTGGAAGTTCGAATCTTCTCGATCGCACCATCTACCATTTTATTTTTTTAAAATTGTTTGCAATCTCATGAAATCACCATGACTATTTTACTGTTAATGTTCATTCCAATTATTCTAGCCTTGCTAATAAAATTCAAGATACTTGGGTATATCATTTACCTATTGCCTTATATACTAAGAGTATTTTCGAGAGTAAAACAATCAAATCCTAATTACCCAAGGCAAAATATTGATATATCTGGGATTGAAGAGGCATATGAAATACTTGGACTTACAATGGATGCCAGTGATGAGGAAATCGATCGTGCGTATAAAGAGTTAATTCGGAAAAATCACCCTGATATGGGTGGCAGCGAGTATATTGCCAAAAAAATCAACGCAGCTAGAGAATATATAATTAAAAGTAAAGAAACTAGGGGAAGATAGTTAATATTTTATCGACTCGGTTACTAAGTATTTCGAACCTTGATTGTCTCCTCTCTTCAGATTTCACTGAATTATATTTTAGGTTTATTTTTTTCTGTTCGATAAAAGGATTGGATTTCGGAAAAGGTATTTCGTACTTTGCGAGCTTTATTGATTTATTTAAGACTTTTACCATATTTGAATTCCGTGATGTCGAAGAACTACCGCCCATTACAACGGAGATAATTTCTTTATTTTCCTTCATCACATAAGAAATTAAATTGAAACCAGACATATTTGTGAATCCGGTTTTCATTCCTTTTGTTCCCGGATATGAAAATAGTAATTTATTATGGCTACGGTATGTTTTGCCTTCAAAAACAAATTCTTTCTGCGAGAATACCCTCGACTCATCAGGAAAATCTTTTAAAATCCTTAGGCCGAGGATAGCCATATCAAATGCAGTTGTCTTTTGGTAATTATTATGGAGCCCTGATGCATTTCTAAAACTTGTTTGATACATTCCGAGTTCTCGTGCTTTATTAGTCATTCGTGTCGCAAAGCTCTCCTCTGTACCAGATAAATGCTCAGCTACGGCAGTTGCGACATCATTTGCAGACTTTATTGCAAGTGCCTTGATAGCATTACTAAGTGTTATTGTTTCACCTGGTGCAAGACCGAGTTTTGATGCTGGCATACTTGAGGCATTTCGACTGAATGTAACTAAATCTGATTTCTGAATTTTACCATCTTCAAGGTCCTCAAAAATCAAATAAAGCGTCATAACTTTTGTAAGAGATGCAGGATATCTTGTTTGAAAACCTCTATTATTGTGTAATATCTCACCCGAGATAGCATCGAGGCTAAAGGATGAATATTTTGGGGCAGCAATCGTATCCGTTGAAAAAAAATAAATAATCAAAAAAAGAAAAACAGACACAAAATTTCTTTTATTAGTATGCATTGCAAAAAAATACCATTTAATTCTTATATTTTACTTAATCAAGTTATATATTTTTTAAAAAAAATGATTTTTAAAATTGATTTTTATTTTTTTTTCCCCAAATATTATAGTACGTAAGTATGTAAAAAGTTGGAATGTAGTACGAATGACCAATAATGTCGCTTCAAACAAAACTCAAACGCTTATAAAGGATAAGTTAAAGCGCCCCAGTATGTATGAGGTTATTCTATTAAATGATGACTACACTCCAATGGAATTTGTTGTAGATGTTCTCATGAAATATTTTGGGAAAGACATCAATCAAGCAAATGAGGTGATGATGCATGTTCACAGAAATGGTACAGGTTTGTGTGGTATCTATCCTTTTGATATTGCTGAGACTAAAGTGATGCAAGTTATGAATTATTCAATAAAGAATGGTCATCCATTACAATGCAAGATGGAGAAAAATAAATAATGCCAACATTTTCAAAAGGTCTAGAAGACTCGCTACACAAAGCACTCTCTATAGCAAGATCTAAAAACCATGAATTTTCAACGCTTGAACATTTACTCATGGCTATAATTGATGATGATGATGCATCTCTTGTGTTTAAACACTGTTCTGTCGATTTGGAGACATTAAAATATGAACTTGAAGGCTATCTTGATAACGAATTGAGACATATTGTACTAAAAGATAGTATTGATGTTAAGCCAACTACGAGCTTCCAAAGGGTCGTGCAAAGAGCTGTAATACATGTCCAGACTTCTGGTAAAGAGGAGGTTACAAGTGCAAATATACTTGTTGCAATATTTTCAGAAAGGGAAAGTCACGCAGTTTATTTTCTTAATAAAGTAAATTTATCAAGATATGATGTTGTAAATTATTTGAGTCATGGTAAGTCAAGTAATTCATCTGAATTGGACGATCTCGAGGCACAGGAGGTTGGTGAAGGAAAGCAAGAAAGTTTAACTCCAAACATTGATAAATATTGCATAAATCTTAATAATAAAGCCAATAGTGGCAAGATTGACCCTGTAATTGCTCGAGATAATGAGATATTGCGGATTTGTCAGACACTGTGTAGGCGAAGAAAAAATAATCCAATTTTGGTCGGTGATCCGGGTGTTGGCAAGACGGCCATTGTAGAGGGTGTCGCACTGAATATAGTGAATGGGAAAGTACCCGATTTTTTAAAAAAGACACAGATTATCCAACTGGACATGGGGGCTTTGATTGCGGGGACAAGATATAGAGGGGATTTTGAAGAGAGGCTAAAGGATGTACTGAAGGAAATTGAAAAAATCCCTCATGCAATATTATTTATTGATGAGATACATACAATCATAGGTTCAGGAGCGACTTCCGGTGGGGCAATGGATGCCGCTAATTTACTAAAACCAGCACTTCAGTCTGGTCAAATAAAATGCATCGGCTCGACTACTTATCGTGAATTTACAAGGTATTTTGAGAAGGACAGAGCGCTTGTCAGAAGGTTCCAAAAAATAGATATCGCTGAACCAAGCATTGAAGATTCAATTAGCATAATCAGTGGTTTACGTCCTTACTTTGAAGAATTTTATCAAATTAAATTTGATGATCAAAGTCTTATTGCTGCAGTTGAGTTATCGTCACGCTATATGCAAGATAGAAAGCTACCTGATAAAGCCATTGATCTAATTGATGAAACGGGCGCTGCTCAGGCAATACTACCTGTTGAAAAACGTAAGAAAAAAATAACTGAGAAAGAGATTGAAAAAACCCTGTCCATTATTGCAAGAATACCTGAAAAAACTGTTTCAAAATCTGATAACTCAATATTAAAGAAACTAGATAAAAGCCTTAAGAATCAAGTTTTTGGTCAAAATCATGCTGTTGAGTTATTATCATCATCAATAAAATCATCACGCGCAGGTTTAAGGGATATTGAAAAACCAATCGGATCATATTTATTTTCAGGCCCAACTGGTGTTGGTAAAACAGAGCTTGCGAGACAACTAGCTGATACACTATCAATTGAACTTGTTCGTTTTGACATGTCTGAATATATGGAAAGACATTCCATCTCAAAGTTAATTGGCGCACCACCAGGTTATGTTGGTTATGATCAGGGGGGTCTACTAACTGAGAAAATTGAAAAAACACCTCATTGTGTATTGTTATTGGATGAAATTGAGAAGGCACATTTCGATATTTATAACATACTTTTACAAGTTATGGATTACGGATTCTTGAGCGACCACAACGGAAAAAAAATTGATTTTCGAAATGTCATTATAATCATGACAACAAATGCTGGTGCCCAGGATCTGACCAAAGAGTCAATAGGTTTTTCTGAGTCAAAAATTGAGCAAAATTATAGTCAAGAGATCAATAGATTATTTTCACCTGAATTTAGAAACAGACTTGATGCAATTATACCATTCAATTCGCTATCAAAAGCCATAATGAAGCAGATAGTTGATAAGTTTGTTATAAAACTCGAGTCACAACTTGATGAAAAAAGCGTTCTTCTCACATTAACGGAACCAGCATATGAGTGGCTTACAGAAAATGGGGTTGATGAGAAATATGGTGCAAGACCTCTACAGAGATTTATTGATGAAAAGATAAAAAAACCACTCGCAGATGAGCTACTATTTGGAAAATTAAAAAATGGGGGAAGTGTCAAGGTTGACAAGTTAGACACAGATAGTGAACTTTCCATCTACGTTAATGGTAAAAAATTATCTAACAGCAAAAAAAAGAAAGAAACCGAAAGCCTTATGCTACACTAGAAGCTTTCTTACTGCTTCCGCTTGCTTTTCTTTACTATTTAGACTGTCAGGCATAGTCTTATTTTCTGTAAAATATGGAATGATATGAAAATGTGTATGAAAAACAACTTGTCCTGCCTCAGACTCGCAATTATGTATAATTTTGGCTCCAGCAGCCCCAAAAGCTATCTTTTGCATCTCAGCTATCTTCTTAACAAGAATACACAGCCTTTCTAAATCTTCCTCATTTATATCATATATATTTCTAGATTTTGCTTTAGGGATTGCTAACATATGACCCTGTTTCTCGGGGTAGGCGTCCATAATTACTAAGTTACTTGAATCTTCAAAAACCCGAATTGCAGGTATTTCATTCGCCAATATTTTTGAAAAAATGTTATCTTTATCATAATTAATCATTTAATCCTCCAGTTTTTTTGAATGGGTTAAAACTTGATAGGTAATCTACCTCTTTATTAATGTACTCACCCTCTTTTTCAATGAACTCTGATACTATATTATGAATTTGCTGGTTTTGGAAAAAATGAGCAGAGTAGGTTAATGTAGGTTTATAGCCTCTAGATATCTTATGTGATCCGCCTGCGCCAGATTCTATGGTTTTCATCCGGTTCTCAATCGCATACTCAATTGCTTGGTAATAGCATAACTCATAATGTAAAAATTTATAAAAGCCGCTTGCCCCCCAATATCTGCCATACAGTGTATGATCATTATGGAGGTGCAGGCTACTAGCTATGGTATTTCCATTTTTCTTGGCTATAATCAGTAATAAATTATCAGGCATCTTATCCACTAGATTTTCAAAGAAAATCTTATTAAGGTAAGCATTACCCCATTTTCTATTACAAGTATCAAGGTAATGCTTGAAGAAGTTATCGAGTTGTTCGCTTGTAATATTTTGGCCTTCAACTCTATCAAAATTAATTCCGTCAGAATGCAGGCTCTTCCTCTCTTTGTTAATCATCTTCCTTTTTCTTGCATTTAAAGAATGTAAGAATTCATCAAAGTTTTTATAATTCTGGTTATCCCAAATGAACTGCTTACTATTTCTTTTTATAAAATTATTATCTTGTAAAATACCTATTTCCGGGTCTTCGATGAAATTGATATGCGCACTTGATATATCATGCTTGTTCAGTAACGATTTTATAGCCTTTATTGATTTTTCTTTACCATTAGCGACATTTGATTTAGTAAGAAATTTGCATGATCTGATGGGGGTAAATGGAATAGCAACAAGTAATTTTGGAAAATACTTAATATTTACTTTATTGTAAAAGTCAACCCAGGCATGATCAAAGATATATTCTCCAAAAGAATTATATTTCAAATATGCTGGTGTAAAACAGGTGATGTGGCCTTGCTCGTTTTTTTCTATTAGATGATTTGGGGCCCAGCCAAATGCATCACTTGCGCAACCTGAGCTTTCCAGTGACCATAGAAAGTCATATTTCATAAATGGGTTGCCATTATCTAAGCCTTGAAAATCATCTACTGATATTTCACTCATCGACTTACAGATTTCAATCATTTTTTGCCCGCTTTCAAAGTTTTTTTTGCATTACTTAATAAGTAACTATTAATATGTACCATTTATTATATTCTATTATATGTATATAAAAATTATTCATTCAATCTGCGTATGGAAAAGAAAAATAGAAAGGTGCTAATTGTCGAAGATAACAAACTGAATATGAAGCTATTCAGAGAAATTCTAATTGCAGAGAATTGCGAAGTTATCGAGTGTGCAGATCCTATGTTCGCAATGGATAAAATTTCAAATGAGTTACCAAACCTCATTCTTATGGATATACAGTTGCCAAGAATTTCTGGCTATGATTTGATTACTTGGATAAAGGCAGATGCTAACATTTCACATATTCCAATAATTGCGATCACGGCCTTTGCGATGGAGGATGATAAGGAAAAGATATTAGCGCTCGGGTGCGAGGAGTATATGTCAAAGCCAATCTCTATGGACCCATTTATAAGAAATGTAAATAAATTTCTTGGGTAAAAAATTTGAAAAATTTATTTTCAATAAATTAAATTACTATATAATATCAGGTGAGTTTCCCTGCGGAGTTGCTCAGGTCCGCCGCATCTCCTGGGTCCGTAGGGTTTAGGTCGTATTGTTAGTCACTAAATTTGGCCTCCTCCAAATCTAGAGACTGACATATGACCAGATGAATTATAAAAATATCAAGTAAAATATGATGAACTTATGTTAACCTTATTGGTTACATTCGGATTAGTATTATTTGATTTTATTTTCTTTAAAATCTACATGTTTTCTGGCAACAGGATCGTATTTTTTTACGACCAACTTATCTGTCATTGTACGATTATTCTTTTTTGTAACATAAAAATATCCAGTACCAGCTGTACTTTCTAATCGTATCTTTATATTTCCAGATTTTGCCATAATTTACCTTTTTTTATATAAATATATCAATATTAAAGTAAGTCAACGAATGATTTTAATTTTTTTTATCTTTTAAATCTATAATTTTTATAGCCTCTTCGAGGTTTAATGTTTCAACCGAAATATTTTTCCCAACAGAGTAATTCTTTTTCTTATACTTTAAGTAAGGCCCATATCTGCCACTAGATAAAATTATATCATTCTTAGTTTTGGGGTATTGGCCCAATATTTGATTTGGGCTTGAAGGTGACACTTTATTTTTTTCGTCAATCAACGTCACTGCTCGGTTGAGTCCTATTGCAAAAAGATCCTCAAGCTTAATACTCACATACGTATTTTCATGTTTGATATAGGGTCCATACCTGCCAATAGCACCAGTAATCTCTTGATTTGTTTCAGGATGGTTACCAATTGATTTTGGCAGGGATATAAGCTGTAATGCTAGTTCATCTGACAAATCTTCCACCTTGATGTTTCTTGGTATTGAGACACGCTTTGGTTTGTCATTCTCCATATTGGAATCTTCCACTTCTAAATAAGGGCCATAACGACCACTTTGAAGTGTAATTTCATTGCCAGTCATTGGATCAATTGCAATTACTTGCTTCTGGGTTGCGATAGCATCATTTTTTCCTAAACCATGCTGAAAGTTACAATCAGGATAATTTGAACAACATAAAAATGAACCACTTTCAAATGACTTTAGGGTTATTTTCCCCCCGCTGCAGTCTGGGCATAGTCTTGGATTTTCTGAGTCTTGGCCAAATATGTGAGGGGCGAGTGTGTCTACGAGGTTTTCCATGACTTCTATTCGTTCAATGTCCTTAACATTTTTAGTTTTCATATCCAGATTTGAGTAAAAATCCTCTAGTAATGATATTCTTGTAAAGTCGCCGTTTGATATTTGATCTAATTTTTGTTCTAAGTCAGCGGTAAAATCATATTTTACGTAGTCTGGATAGTAATTTTCTAAAAAGACAGTTAAAAGTCTGCCATTGCTGGTTGGGGTAAATCTTTTTTGTTCTAGTTTTGTATAATTTCTCTCTGTCAAAACACTAAGTATACTTGCATAGGTTGACGGTCTTCCAATTCCTAGGTCTTCCAAGAGCTTGATTAGTGAGGCTGGGTTGAATCGCGGTGGCGGCTCAGTATCGTGTGTATTATCTGTAAGTTTTTTACAGCTGATAGACTCATTTTCTTCTATTCCAAATACATTTTGATTACTTAATTTTTCTTCATTCAGATCTTTTTCCGCACCATCATTTGGTTTATCATCAAAAAGTACTTGATACCCAGCCTCCAATCGATGTTCGCCGGATGCTCGAAAAAGATTATTCTGACCTAAATTATCAATTGCTTTAATTGTAATACTGGTTCTTTCAAATTTTGCATTGGCCATTTGACTTGCCATTGTTCTTTTCCAAATAAGCTCATAGAGTTTGAATTGCTCATCACTTAAATGGGCTTTAATCTTTTCAGGCGCATTAGTTATTGATGTGGGCCTGATAGCCTCGTGTGACTCTTGTGCATTCTTGGATTTTGTCTGATAAATATTCTTATTTTGAGGAACTTGCTCTGCCCCAAAAATAACTTCGATATTATTCCTTATCTCATTTATTACGTTATCTTCTATTTGGACTCCGTCAGTTCGCATATATGTAATCAGCCCACCTTCAATTTTTTGACTATCTATTCCCTCATACAATTTTTGAGCTACTTGCATTGTTCGTGTTGGATTAAAGCCAAGTCTTTTCGACGCCTCCTGTTGTAATGTTGATGTTGTAAACGGTGGCTGGGGCTTTCTAATAATACTTGTTTTTTTAACCTCAGATACAGTGAAAATTGAATTATTTAGATTATTGATTATTGCTTTTGCTTCTTTTTCAGACTTAATATCAAATTTGTTTAATTTATTCTCATTAATAGATACTAGAGATGCTGTAAAATTTTGACCATTTTTTGCTGACATTGATGAAGTAATGGACCAATATCTTTGGCTTTTGAAATTTTCTATCTCAATTTCTCTCTCACAAATAATTTTTAGTGCAACTGATTGAACTCTACCTGCTGATTTAACGCCTGACAGTTTAGTCCATAAAATTGGAGAAATTTTAAAGCCAATAAGATAATCTAGGGACCTCCGAGCTTTATACGCCTCAACCAGGTCACTATCAATACTCCTTGGATTGTTTATTGCATCAAGAACTTTATCTTTTGTAACGGCATTAAAAACAACCCTTTCGAAATTCTTAGATTTTTTTTTATTTAATAACTCAAAAAGGTGCCATGAAATAGCTTCACCCTCCCGATCGGGATCGGTGGCAAGTACTATTTTTTCAGATTTTTCAACTGCATGCTCAATCTCTCTCAAGGTCTTAGCCCTGCTAGTTGTTTTTTCCCATTTCATTTCAAAATCATTTTCAGGATCTATTGAACCACTTTTTGCAGGTAGGTCCCGCACATGCCCCATAGAGGCAAGTACCTTATATTCTGATCCTAAATACTTATTAATTGTTTTCGCTTTAGCTGGTGATTCTACTATTACTAATATCATTTTATTTAAGCTTAGACTCTTGCCCTTTGATCAATCTTTTTATATTTTCCATATGCCTATATATCAAAATAACGCTCATGAAAAGTATAATCGTAAAATTAATACGAAAGTCAATATCCTTCGGGCTTAAAAAATCATAATAAATAAAGTCATTCAATTTCATCATATTTACCATAATATATACGACAGGTATTGAGATAATTGATGTTATGCTGGATAGGGAAGAGTATCGCGTGGTGACGAAAGTTGATACCCACATTAATATAAACAGCAATGAAAACAACGGGCTCATTATGAGCAAGATACCAAAATAGGCCGCAACTCCCTTTCCCCCGCGAAAATTTAGCCAAATTGGGAACACATGACCAAGCAAAGAAAAGAAACCAATGATCATGATCATGTTTGCATTTATATCAAAATATTTTGCCATCATCATTGGTATTATGACTTTTGATATATCCAATAGCAGTGTTAAAGCACCAATTTTTCTATTACCTGCTCTGATAACATTAGTTGCCCCAATATTTTTTGAGCCGAGTTTACGAATATCAATGTTTAAAATCTTTTTCGATAGGATAAGCCCGAATGGAATACTACCTAAGAAATATGCAAATAGTGATACTAATAAAATCAAAGTCATATCAAAATTATTTTTTACTGATCTATTAAATTATGAATAATATTTCCATTAACAATTGTTAGCAATACTCTGCCTTGCATTTTTTGATTTTCAAAGGTTGTATTCTTGCATTTTGTTGTTAATTTGTCAGCATCACACACCCACGGCTGATCCAAATCAACGAGAATTAAATCGGCCTTTTTACCAACTTCAAGACTCCCTGTATTCTCTAAGTTGAGAATCTTTGCAGGGTTATAGGATATTTTTTTCATAAGCTTTGAAAGTGAAATATAACCTTCATGGTATAAAGATAATGATGCTGCCAGCAATGTCTCGATGCCCACAGCACCGTATGCCGCTTCTTCAAATGGTAGGCGTTTAGACTCTGTTCCTTGTGGTTCATGGTTTGATGTTATAATATCAATTGTATCATTGTTTAAATTTTCAAGTATGTATGAACGGTCATTCTCTGATCGAAGCGGTGGCTTGACTTTAAAAAATGTCCTATATGCGGCAATATCATTTTCATTTAATTTTAGGTTATTAATTGATACACCGCATGTAATTTTATCACTCATATCTTTGAATTTATTAACTACATCATAAGACTCGCTTGTTGAAATACACATCGAATGATACTTTACTTTCGTATGATGTGCGATACGCAATTCCCTTTCTAGCGCAATTGTTTCAGAAATTTTTGCAATTCCTGGTAGGCCAAGGCGCATTGAAATTTCACTCTCATTCATTACACCAAATTTATCAAGGTCCGATACAGGTAATTGCATAATTTGAGCATTAAAGTTTGAAGCGTAGGTGAATACATTTTTTAGTATATTTGTATTATTTATTTCATTATAAGCATCTGAGAACCCAACCGCCCCCGCTTCTTTTAGAAGGCCGATTTCAGTCATATTTTTTCCTTCATGCTTCTTTGTCAATGCCGCTATTGGTAAGATATTTATTTGTGATTTATCTTCAGATTTTCGAATTATATATTGAACTAATTCAGCTTCGTCAATGATAGGGTTAGTGTCTGGTCGACATGCGATGGATGTTATTCCAGATGCTTTAGCTGCATTACTTATATCCTCAATTGTTTCAATATGTTCATATCCAGGTTCACCAGCAAAAACCCACATATCAATAAGTCCAGGCGATAAAGCATTTTTTTTGCAATCGATTATTTTACAATCTGAAATATCGTAATTCGGACTTGGTTTATTGAAGATTTCCTTAATAATTCCTTTTTCAACAAGCAGGGAGCCAATAAACTCCATCTCATTTTTTGGGTCCACAAGTAATGCATTTTTAATTAATAATTTCTTTTTGGTCATTCTTTTTTTACCCAGTGGCTAATGTTTCTAGAACTGCCATCCGAGCCGCTACTCCCATTTCAACTTGATCCTTGATTACGCTTTGTACATTATCTGCTACTGATGTATCAATTTCTACACCTCTATTCATTGGGCCGGGATGCATCACAATCGCATTCTTACTCGCATAGGATAACTTATCCTCATCAAGCCCGTAGTATTGGAAATATTCTCTGGCTGAAGGAATATATGAGCTTAACATTCTCTCGTTTTGCAGTCTCAGCATCATAATTACGTCAACATCTCGAATACCTTCTCGCATATCTAGGTATGTTTTTACTTTGTATGCATCTATATTATTTGGAAGCAGCGTCTTGGGAGCAACAATATTGATATCCGCCCCAAGCATTGATAGTAGAATTATATTCGACCTTGCAACTCTGCTGTGTAATATATCGCCGCATATAGCTACCTTCAGTCCCTCTATCTTTTTTTTATGATAAATTATAGTTAGAGCATCAAGTATTGCTTGCGTCGGATGCTCATGCGAGCCATCTCCTGCATTGATAACAGAGCAGTCGACCTTTTGTGATAGCAGTTCAGAAGCCCCAGCTGAATAATGGCGGACAATTAGGAGATCAGGCTTCATAGCATTCAATGTTACCGCTGTATCAATGAGGGTTTCACCTTTGGCAACTGATGACTGTTTGAGTGACATATTGATAACGTCTGCGCCCAATCTTTTACCAGCGAGTTCAAATGAACTTTGTGTGCGCGTTGAGGGTTCAAAAAATAGATTTATTTGTGTTTTCCCTCTGAGAATATCAGTTTTCTGTGGTTTGTTTTTGTTCTTTTCAAACCATCCTTGCGATTTTTTTATTATAAAGTTGATGTCTTGAGGGGAAAGTTTTTCAATACCCAGCAAATGTGTTAACTGAGGTAAATAAAGAGAGTCTTTATTTTTTTTATTCATTAAAATAATATTGTATATCGCTCTTTCATTATTTCTGCAAGATTATTTATTTATTTTTTTTTATATTAAAAGAATGTATCCTCAAATAAATAATCACAAAGAGGCATTATGACACTTAATGTAGCACTATTAGGGACAGGTAGAATAGCGGAGTATGGCTATATACCTGCAATAAGTAAAATTGATGATGTGAATATAATATCAGTATTATCTCGCAGTGATACAAGAGGATCTGAATTTGCCATCAAGCACTCAATACCAAGGGTTTATGTTGAAATTGATGACTTACTTGCAGATAATCACCTCGATGCAGTAATTGTTTGCACCCCCGACAGCCTGCACGAGGAGCAGGTTATAAAGTCCTGCCGTGCCAAAAAACATATATTATGTGAGAAGCCAATGTCGACGAGCGTTGAAAGCTGTGAGAATATGATCGCTGAAATTGAAAAATCCGGCATCATTTTTGGAATGGCTCATAATAATAGATTTAACGCAGGACTGCGTTATATTAAGGAGGTATTGGACTCAAGTTCAATTGGACAAGTTTATTATGCAAGATCAATACTAACTACGCTTCAAAATGATCCATCAGGATGGAGAGCGCTTGGTAAGGAGTCAAAATTTTGGGCAATGAGTGCAACAGGAGCGCACATGATTGATATATTTAGGTGGTATTTTGGTGAGCCTACAAAAATGAAAAAAGTTTCTCTCTCTCCAAAATTTAAGAGTATAAATGATGAAATCACAACAATTTCACTGAACTTTAATGACAGTATCATATGCGATATTACCGCATCTGCAATTCTTCCACCAGTAAATAGAATTGAAATCTACTCGACTGAAAATACCATTATTGGCGAGAATGTCTTCGGTATAAAAACCAATGAGAGGATCTATCACAACAATGAGAAAGTAATGATTGAACCAATAAGCTCATTTTTTGGAGAAGTTGTAGATTTTACAAACGCAATAATTAAGAGCATTCAGCCAAGATCCACACATAAGGATGGTATTGAAAATATCAGAATAATGACAAACGCTTTATCTGACAGAAGTTAGTTTTGATTTGGCTTATTTTTTATGATTTCTAATTCTATCAAGAGCGCCTTGCAATATATATGTAGCTGCCATTTTATCAATCACCAACTTCCTCTTTTTTCTCGTTAAATCAGCATTAATTAAGACTTTTTCTGCAGCTGATGTGGATAACCTCTCATCCCATAAGATTATTGGTGTATCGATAACTTTTTCGATTTCACGAGCGAAAGACATTGTTGATTGCGTACGAGGCCCTGTTGTATAATTCATATTTATTGGATAACCAAGAATTATTCCACAGACATCAAATTCATTAATCAAATACTGTATCCGCTCTAGATCTATTTTTATTTTTTTTCTATTTATAGTTTCTAAGGGTGAAGCAATAGTCATGGATGGGTCGGATATTGCAAGTCCAATTGTCTTTGTGCCTAAATCAATTCCAATGAGCCTTTTTTTTGACTCCAAAATTTTTATCGCCTCGATCAATTCCTTATATATCATGCGGTTAGTGTACTCGAAATTTTTGAAAAAAATGATATTAAATTTATAATTTTTTATATATAAATCTTATGGTAAGTAAAGTAAATCAAATGACAATAACAAAAGATACAATTCGGAAGATCTCAAATTTAGCTAAGATATCTATTGCAGATCAAGAAGTTGAAAAACTTGAAAGTGAAATATCATCAATAATCAGATGGGTTGAAGCACTGAACGAGGTTGATACTGAAAACGTTGACCCAATGTCTAACAGTCTTACAGGTGCACTCCGGATGAGGGAAGATTTAGTTACAGATGGAAACAAAGTGTCAGATATTCTATCAAACTCGCCCGTTGATGATGAAAATTTCTTTGTGGTGCCTAAGGTCATCGAGTAATTATGATTGATTTGGTTTCATCAGATTTGGTATCAATAAGAAATTCATTACAAAATAAAGAATTTACAGCTATCGAATTATTAAATGAATATATTGACCGCATAGCAAAATCATCAAAGCTTAATTTATTCAACACCACAAACTTTGAGAATGCACTCAAGGCTGCACAGGAAAGTGATCAAAAAATAATTAGGGGGGAGGCTAGATCACTAGAGGGTATACCTATCGGAGTAAAAGACTTATTCTGTACGGCGGGTATTAAAACAACGGCATCAAGTAAAATTTTAGAGAATTTCGTTCCTGCATACGAATCAACAATTACCCAAAAGCTCAAAGACCAGGGAATGATACTTTTGGGCAAGCTCAGCAATGATGAATTTGCGATGGGCTCCTCAAATGAAACTAGCAGTTTCGGACCAGCCGTGAGTCCATGGAAAGGTGATAGCTCTGATAAAGAGCTTGTGCCTGGTGGATCTTCAGGTGGCTCATCTGGAGCTGTTGCAGCATCGTTATGTCCACTCGCTACTGCTACTGATACTGGAGGATCGATACGTCAACCCGCTGCATTTACTGGAACCGTTGGCCTTAAGCCTACATATGGTCGATGTTCACGTTGGGGTATTGTGGCATTTGCATCATCCCTAGATCAAGCGGGGCCGATAACAAAAACTATAGCTGATTCAGCGATGGCGCTAAAATATATGGCTGGGTATGATGAAAAAGATAGCACAAGTGCCGATATTGATGTTGAAGATTATGAGCAAGCAGTTGGACAAAGCATAAAGGGGATGACTGTTGGGGTGCCAAAAGAATATGAAGAGTTAGACCTCGAAGATGACATAAAGAAAAATTGGCAGGATGCGATCAATTGGTACAAGCTCGAAGGAGCAGAAATAGTATCTGTTAGTCTACCGCACTCTAAATATGCTTTACCTGCATATTACATCATTGCACCAGCTGAAGCATCTTCAAATCTCGCACGTTACGATGGCGTAAAATATGGAACCAGAATGACAGGAGATAACCTAGATGATCTCTATAAAAATACACGTGGTCTGGGTTTTGGTCCTGAAGTTAAAAGGAGAATCCTAATTGGCACTTATGTGCTCTCCGCCGGGTATTATGACGCCTATTACTTAAAGGCTCAAAAAGTGAGAAGATTGATACATAGTGACTTTGTTGAAGCATTTAAAAAAGTAGACGTGATAATAACTCCAACAACGCCAACCACAGCATTCGGTATTGGAGAAAATTTATCAGATCCCTTAAAAATGTACTCAAATGATATTTTGACTGTTCCCGTAAATCTTGCTGGGCTCCCAGCAATATCCATTCCGAGTGGACTTGACAGTCAAGGGCTTCCGATGGGCATACAACTAATTGCAAATCACTTCAATGAAGGAAAATTATTCCAGTTCGGAACGGTTGTTGAAAAATCAAGATCATCTATTACAAATCAATCAGAGTGGTGGCTCGAATAAGATTAGCTATATTTTAGAAAAATGAATGATATAAATACTACAAGTGAAGTTAGGCATACCATTGAAGGTCAAAATGGTGAATGGGAAATAGTAATTGGTCTAGAAATTCACGCTCAAGTGACATCAGAGTCAAAATTATTTTCAGGATCATCGGCTTCCTTCGGTGGCGCTCCAATGTCGCATGTAAGTTTGGTAGATGCTGCAATGCCGGGAATGCTTCCGGTAATCAATAAACATTGTGTCCGGCAAGCAGTAAAAACTGGTTTGGGGCTCAATGCTAAAATTAATAGTTATTCTGTTTTTGATAGAAAGAATTATTTTTATCCAGATTTACCTCAAGGTTATCAGATCTCTCAATTCAAATATCCAATAATTGGGGAAGGGGAAGTAAAGGTATCTCTGAAGGATGGAGAAGATATAATTGTACGAATAGAACGGCTGCATCTAGAACAAGATGCTGGTAAATCATTTCATGATATAGATCCTGAGAACTCATACATTGATTTGAATAGGTCGGGAGTTGCGCTTATGGAAATTGTTACAATGCCAGATCTCAGAAGCGCAGAAGAGGCGAAGTCATTCGTTACAAAACTACGGACAATACTCAGATATCTAGAAACGTGCGATGGTAATATGGAAGAGGGGTCTCTCCGTGCAGATATAAATGTTTCCGTCAGGAGACCTGGCGATAACCTTGGGACAAGATGTGAAATAAAGAATGTTAATTCTATTAGGTTTATTGGAATGGCAATAGAATATGAGGCCCGAAGGCAAGTAAATGAAATAGAAAATGGTAGGGAGATAATCCAAGAAACTAGACTCTTTGATGTGTCCACTGGTGAAACTAGATCAATGAGAAGTAAAGAAGAAGCTCACGACTATAGATATTTCCCTGATCCTGATCTCCTTCCGTTAAACCTCGAGGATGATTTTATAAAGGAGATAATTAATGAATTACCTGAACTGCCGGATCATAAAAAAGAGAGATTAGTTAGAACTTATGGATTAAATTCCTATGACGCTGATATTCTTGTGTCAGATAAAAATTATGCTGAATATTTTGAGAGTGTGGCAAATGGTAGAGATCCTAAAATATCTGTTAATTGGATAACGGGGGAATTATTTAGCGCACTGAATAAGTTAAATCTTGATATTCACGATAGCCCGGTGTCCTCTGAACAACTTGGCGAGCTTATTGATTTAATTTCGGATGGAACTTTATCAGGAAGACTCGCAAAAGATGTTTTTGAAATTATGCTGGGAACAAAAAAAAATCCAAAAGTAATTGTAGAAGAGAAAAATTTGTCGCAGATTACAGACGAGTCATCTATCGAAAAGATTGTAGATAAAATTATGGAGTCTAATATTGATAAGGTTGCAGAGGCACGTGAAAAACCGAAATTGATCGGTTGGTTTGTTGGTCAAGTAATGAAGGAAAGTCAGGGTAAAGCAAACCCTGCAACAGTTAATAATCTAGTAAAGAAGAAAATTGGGATATAATTATTATCTAAATCTCTGCAAAATTCGTCCATCTACTAATATCAAACCAATTAGAATCAAAATGAGTCCGATGATATGTTGAGTAGCGATTGACTCACCTAAAAAAATAATAGACATAAATATCGCGCTTATTGGCATAAGCAATGTTACTAACATTACATTCGAGCCAATATTTTTTATTAACTTATAAAATATCAAATATGCTACGGCTGTTGAAAATATAGATAGCCCAAGCAATGGAATCATTGATTCTATTTTTGATACCGCAATGAAGTCAACACCCATATAAATTACAATTGGCATTAAAATTATCGACGAAATGCACAACATCATTGTAGCGGATATCGCTGGATGAATTGAACTATCAATTTGCTTACCAAATAGTACTGATATCGCATAAGAAACAGAAGCTAGGAGAATTGCAATTTGCCCATCTATTGAATTATTTAGGTCATCAAAACTGAAGCCCATAAGAATTGAGACACCGCATATACCAACAACCACTCCAATAATGCGATTTAAGGTTGCTTTCTCACCTTTTGGCCAATAGTGTGCCAGTATTACTGTAAATAATGGTGTTGTTGCGTTAAGTATTGAGCTAACTGAGGCTGTTATCTGTGACTGTCCCCAAGCAATTAGATTGAATGGGATAACATTATTAAACAAGCTCATCATTAAAAAAATTATAAATAACCTCTTATTGATCACAAAACTTAACTTTAATATTTTACACACACTCAGCAGAAATATTGATGCCATAAACACTCGAAAGAACACAATCATTAGAGGTGATATTGTCAGAAGCGCAATCTCGATCCAAATGTATGAACCGCCCCATAAAAGGGATAGTATGATTAATCTTATCCAGTCAAAAAGACCCATTCTGCTTCCAAATTTTTCGTAATAGTGATATTTATCTATATATCAATAATTATGGTAAAGCGAGTTATATAATGAATGACTTCTCAAATAAGTTGCCAATTGAGCTATATTATTGGCCGACTTCAAATGGTTTTAAAATATCTATTTTTTTGGAAGAGGCCAAATACCCATATAATTTAAATTATGTAAATATTTCAAAAGGAGAACAGTTTGAACCATCATTTTTAAAAATATCACCAAATAATCGTATGCCTGCTATCATTGACCCTGATGGTCCAGATGGGAGAGAAATTTCAATTTTTGAGTCTGGAGCCATTTTACAGTATTTAGGTAGAAAGACTGAAATGTTTTATCCTTCCGATTATAGAAAACAGATTGAGGTTGACCAATGGCTGTTTTGGCAAGTTGGTAATTTAGGACCAATGGGTGGCCAAGCCCATCATTTTCGTAACTATTCTCAGACAAAACTTCAGTATGCAATTGATCGATACACAAATGAGGTTAATCGTTTATATGGTGTATTAAATAAAAAATTATCAGATGGAAGAGAGTATATAGCTGAAGATTATACAATAGCGGATATGGCTTGTATTGGCTGGGTAAGGAATCCTGAAAGGAAGGGGCAGGATTTGGAGAATTTTCCTTACTTAAAATTATGGTTCGAAAGAATGATGGCAAGACCCGCTGTAATTAAAGGTGTTAGTATTGGCGCAGATATTAATCATGATTTATCAAAAGATCTTGAAGCTCAAAAGATTTTATTTGGACAAAAGGCAAGGGATTGATAGGGTAGAACAATGGTAGATGTATTTTTATGCGATGGAGTTCGAACACCAATTGGTAGATACGCCGGAGCACTCTCCTCCGTGAGAGCCGACGATCTTGCTGCAACCGTTTTAAGTGGCTTAATTAAAAAAAACCCAAATATCGATCCACTTGAAATAGATGAGGTAATATTTGGATGTGCAAACCAGGCTGGCGAAGACAATAGGAATGTTGCTCGAATGGCAACTTTGCTGGCGGGCTTACCCATCTCAGTTCCTGCCACTACAATTAACAGACTTTGTGGTTCAGGCCTAGACGCTGTCATTACTGGGTGCAGAGCCGTAACTACTGGGGAAATGAAATTAGTTATTGCGGGTGGTGTTGAGAATATGTCTCGGGCGCCTTTTGTGATGCCAAAATCTGAGAGTGCATTTTCACGTTCTAATAAAGTTGAGGATACTACAATTGGGTGGCGCTTTATAAATAAGAAGATGTTTTCAATTTATGGAACAGACTCTATGCCAGAAACGGCTGAAAATGTCGCGGAATATTATAACATAAACCGTGAAGACCAAGATCTATTTGCTTTTAATAGTCAAAAAAAGTATCAAGAGGCCAAGAAAAATGGTCGATTTGAATTGGAAATTATACCAGTTGAAGTGCCTCAAAAAAGGGGAGACCCACTAATTTTTGAGGAAGATGAGCATCCAAGAGAGACGGATTTAGATAAGATGTCTAAATTGCCAACACCATTTAAAGAGAATGGAACAGTAACCGCAGGAAATGCATCTGGCGTCAATGACGGAGCGGGATGCTTGCTTATTGCTTCTGAGGATATGGTGAAGAAATATTCATTGCGGCCATTGGCAAGATATTGTGGGGGAGCGACTGCAGGAGTTGAACCAAAGTACATGGGAATTGGACCAGTATTTTCAACCCAAAAGATACTAAAGTCACTCAATATCGAAATGGAGCAGATTGGTCTTATTGAATTAAATGAGGCTTTTGCATCTCAATCTTTGGCATGCATGAGAGGTTTAGGGGTTGCAGATGATAGTGAGATAGTAAATCCAAATGGTGGGGCAATAGCATTGGGGCATCCACTTGGGATGTCGGGTGCACGACTTGCCCTAACTTCGTCTATTGAGATACATTCAAAAAAAATAGACTATGGTTTATGCACAATGTGCGTGGGCGTGGGACAAGGTATATCAATGATAATCGCAAGGGTGTGATTATTTATTCTCGAAATTTAATCGATCCATAATTTCTTCTTCGGATAAATTGAGGTCAACTTCTTTCATCGTCTTTGCAGATAGATCCATCGCTAAGGTTAACATTAAATTTTGATGCGCTACTTCTGCTTGTGTATGAGGGGTATTTAGTCCCATACAAATTCTCTGAAGCCAAGAATAAGTTTCATCTTTTAGAGGCCCCCAGAGCTCATTATTGTATATGTCTCCGGGAGGAAAACTCGTTAGAAAGTCAACATGTCTATCAATTTCATCCTCTCTCCCTTTAGGTCTATAAATTTTTCCTTGATCAAAGTCACTGACGATGATTACATCTCTGTGGGTATCTTCTATATCAAGAATGCCATGCGTACCAACAAAACCCATTTGTAATCCATAGCTTGCGCCTGGCCAAATTTTTGGCAAAGACCAGCATATATTCATACTGAATATTTTATCATCGAAGGTAAATAATCCAAAGGTTGCATCTTTGGTGCCTATCTCACCAAGTATTTTGTCAGATGATCGTGCAAAGACTGATTGTGGCTGATCATCAATAAGCCACAATGACATATCTAAACTGTGTGTTCCAGATACGACCATGGGCGTAAGATATTTTCTATCCTGCGTTAACCTTAGCTCATTCATAGGCCCCATTTTATTCATAAATGTTCTCGTAAC
>CENY01033284.1_pt1 | contig 27907 bp, 29 predicted proteins | sample 356181 | NCBI WGS metagenome assembly CENY01 (sample SAMEA2619840, study PRJEB7988) | marine metagenome | isolation source: saline water (ENVO:00002010), including
CACCTCCATCTCGGGCTCGTATTCATCCAGGTAGGCCAAAGCCTCGTCTATGGACCTGATGCTGGTAACGTTGCGCGCGCCGGCCAGGCCCATGATCTTCAGCATCACCTCTCCGTGCTCGCGCACGAACGAGCTCGCGGCTTGCGAGCCCAGGCTCGCCTTGGTGCACACCAATGTCTGCGGCGTGGGAATACCAAACTCTTGGGCGTTGCGCGCGAGAACCATCTTGGAGTTGATTTCCCGGCTGATCTCCAGTGCTTGCTCGTTTGCGTGCAGGGGCGCGTTGGATCCGCTCACCAGGTAGATGGTGGTTAGGTCTGTGTTGGGCTTATTGTCAGCAACGTTGGCATAGAAATCGCTGCTGGGATAGTAATGCATGTTCTGGGCGACGATGGGATGCGTGCCCATGCGATGGAAGGCGTCGTGGTAGAAGGCCAATAGTTCGCGCCACGGGCTGCACTGGAACTCGTCGAACATGGCCACGTGGTCCGTGGGTTTGCCTATGTACAGATGCGCCACCTGCAGCATGGCGGTGAGCTCTACATTGGATACGTGATCCGCCTGCTGTTTGGGCGTAAGCGCATCGAGATCGAAGTACAGCGAGCAGTCGTCCCCGGCCATGGCAAAAAGCACGCTGCGGGACTGATTGGGAAAAAAGGAGTGCGTCGTCATGGGGCGCGTGTCAGGGCTGGCCGTCCAGTATTTCGGCGAGGGCCTCGAGTAGCACGGCGTTCTGAGTCTCGGTGCCCACGGTGATGCGCAGCTTGTCGTCCAGTTGGGGGGTATTGAAGTAGCGCACGAGTATACCGCGCGCCTTGAGCCTCGCATAAATGTCGGCGGCGCCGTGGCTGAGCGTCATCGGGGCCTTTGCAAGCAGAAAGTTGGTTTGCGACGGCCACACCTCGAACCCAAGCGCCGCAAGACCCTCGCGCAGCGTGCGTCGAGCCAGCCGAACGGCTTCCCAGCTGGCCTGGGCGTGGGCCCGATCCTCTATGGCCGCCGCGCCCAGGTGCTGGCTGATTAGGTCGATGTTGTAGCTGTCGCGCGTCTTGGTGAGCATGGGTTCGATGAGCCGGGCGTCCCCCAACAGGTAGCCTAGGCGCAGTCCAGCCAGGCTGTACCCTTTGGAGAACGTGCGCAGGATCAGTAGGTTGTCGAACACGCTGATCAACCTGGTGAGATCGTGCTGCAGGGCGGGATCCACGAAGTCCACATAGGCTTCGTCTACCAGCAGAACGCCGTTGAACTCGTTGGCGATGCGGCTTAGACGCTCGCTATCCAGCAGGGTGCCCGATGGCGCGTGGGGGTTCACGATGCAGGCCAGATTTGCGCCGGCCTCGTTGAGTTGCGTGGCGAAGTTGCGCGGCAGCTGCCAATCGTCGTCCATCGCTATGCCGAGCGTGGGAGAGCCGTGTACGTCGGCCAGCACCGGATAGAGCGAATAGCTGGGTTGCGCCATCCCGAACGGGGTGCCCGGCTCCACGAAGGTGCTGAATGCAAGCCGCAAACCCTCGTCTCCGCCATGGGTCATGACGATGTTGCTGCGATCAACCCGGTGCAGCTCGGCCAGCTGGTCACGCAGCGGGTCTGCGGTGGGCTGCGGATAGGTCCGCAGGGCGTTGGCGTCGATGTTGGCGAGGGCTTCTGCCACTCGTGGGCTCGGAGGATGGGGGTTCTCGTTGGTGTTGAGTTTGAGCGTCTCGCTGTCGTCGGGCTGCTCGCCCCAGGAATAGCCCTGCATGGCGGCGATATTATCGCGTTGGTACGTCATTGAGGCGTTGTGGCTTCGGGCAGTTCGGGCGGCGGGTCTGCAGGCCCAAGCAGGTGCGCCAGCCAGGCAGTGGAGGGATTGGCCTCCAGCGCGATCTTGGCCGTCATGGTAAGTGGAACCGAGAGCAGCATACCGACCGGCCCGAGCATCCATCCCCAGAACACCAGGGAGACGAACACCACCAGTGTGGACAGCCCCAGACCCTTACTCATAAACTTGGGCTCCACCACGTTCCCCATCACGATGTTGATTACCACGTAGGCAGCGGCGGTAGCCGTGGCTTCGATGCCGCCGAGCTGGATGAGTGCGAGCAGCACTGCGGGCACTGCAGCGATGATGGAGCCGATGGTGGGGATGTAGTTCAACAAGAACGCCAACAGGCCCCACAGCACGGGAAAATCAATCCCCATGACGGCCACAAAGGCGCCGACGATAATCCCGGTGATTACGCTCACAGTGGTTTTGATGCCTATATAGCGGTTCACGTTCTCTGCGAAGGTTGCAAAGTGCGGCAGGTCTTCTTCCGGGTTTTCCAGCACGTCGGCGAGCTTGCGCGGAAAGCTGGCGGCTTCCGCCAGGATGAAGATGACCGTGAGCAGGATGAGGAACCCGTTGCTCAGCGCGCCGCCGAGTCCGCTGAGCGTGTTGCCCGCCATCACCAGCGCCGTGCTGGGGTCGAAGTACGACAGCAACGTGTCCGTGGAGATCTCTATACCCAGAGGGGCAGCCATGGCAATGATGTTGCTGAGCGTCTCCACCAGACGCTCCTGATAGAAGGGAAGTCGCTCCGTGAAAGCGCCCGCCGATTGGGCGACCACCGCGCCCACGCCGATGATCATGACGATGAAGCCGACGGTTACCAGGGTGATGGCGATTCCCGTGGGTACGCGCTTGCGCTCCAGCCAGAATACCGGCGTGGCGGCGATGGTAGCGATGAAGGCGGCGAGCAGGAACGGCACCATCAGGGTCTCGGCGGCCTTGATTCCCGCCGCGATCACCACCAGTGCGGCCAGGGTAAGAAGCGTTCTGCTCGTGGATCCCAAGGTGAGGTGTCCGGACAACTGGTGGGTGGCTATTCTAGGGAACGCCGGTGTTGCAGGCTAGGCAGCTCCCTGCGCACTTTCTCCACTACTGCCGGATCTACGTCGGCCACGGCCACTCCGTCGCCTTCCGCGCACTCGGCGACTACCTTGCCCCACGGGTCGATGATGAGGGAATGTCCGTAGGAGTGCCGTTTGCCCCAGTTGTGTCCGTGCTGGGCCGGTGCGAGCACATAGCTTTGACATTCAATCGCACGGGCCCGCAGCAGTACGTGCCAGTGCGCATCCCCGGTGGTCTGGGTAAATGCCGATGGCACGGCGAGCGCCAGGGCGCCCATGTCCACCAGCCCCTGGTATAGATAGGGAAATCTAAGGTCGTAGCAGACGCTCAATCCCAACTTGCCGAAACCCAGCTCGGTGACAGTAAGCTGGTCGCCGGCGAGCGTGCGCGCCGACTCGCGCAGTTGGGTTCCGTCCGACAGGGAGATGTCGAACATGTGGATCTTACGGTATGCGGCTCGAATTCGGCCTTGGGCGTCCAGATGAACGCAGGTGTTGAAACACTTCTCGGGATCGCCTGCGTCCTCGTGAAACCCGCCGAGAATCAGGTCGCAGTCGTTGGCCCGGGCCATGTCACGGCAACGCTCGAGGATGGGTCCGCCCGGGCTGTCGGGCGCGGCGGGCAGCGCCTCTAGCAACGCGCGCTTTTGTTTTTCCGGCCCCAGGAAGGCGAACGCCTCGGGCAGCAATACCACCTTGGCGCCTTGGGCGTGGGCCTGTGCCACCAGCCCCTCGGCCGTGGACAGATTAGCTTCCAGGTCGGGCGTGGCGCAAAGCTGCACGCAGCCTACGCGGGTGGTCTCAGCCATGGACGCGCCTTGATGTCATGGGTGGGATTACAGGTCGGGTTGTATGCATTCCACGCTGTGGCCCAGATATTCCTCGATGGCGGGCAGATTGAACGCGTCGTCTTCCGACACAAAGCTGATGCTGGTGCCTTCGGCGCCGGCGCGCCCGGTTCTGCCGATGCGGTGCACGTAATCTTCGGGATCTTCGGGCAGATCGAAATTCACCACGTGGCTGATTCCGTCTACGTGAATGCCGCGCCCTGCCACATCCGTGGCAACCACGTAGGGAATGCGGCCTTCCTTGAAGCGCGTCAGGGTGGCTAGGCGTTTGCGTTGGGGAATGTCACCGGCCAGGGCTTCGCAGTGGATGTCGCGTTTGTTCAGGTAGCTGATGAGCCGGTGGGCCTGATCGCGACGATTGGTGAAGATGAGCGCGCGCTCTGGTGCGCTGGTGCCTAGAAATTTGGCCAGCAACGAGGCTTTGGACATGCTGCTCACCAGCCAGAATTCCTGGGCAACGGTGTCGGTGGCCACGCTCTCGGGCGCGATCACCACGTGCTCGGGATCCAGCGTCCAGGAACTGGCCAGCCGCATCACGTCGTCGTTGAACGTTGCGCTGAAAAACAGGGTCTGACGTTCGCGCTTGTGCGGGGTCTGGTATACCAGTCGCCGCACGTCCGGAATGAAGCCCATGTCCAGCATGCGGTCGGCTTCGTCTATGACCAGTATCTCCACCGAGCGCAGATTGATGTGGCGCCGGTTGATGAGGTCGATTAGCCGCCCGGGCGTGCCGATGAGCACGTCCACGGGGCCGCGTTCCAGGCGATCCAGCTGTTTTTGGATGTCCATACCACCCACCACGCACTGGGCGTTGGTACCCAGATGTTTGGCCAGGTCGTTGGCGTCGGCCTCGATCTGCAGGGCTAGCTCCCGGGTAGGCGCCAGCACCAGAGCGCGCGGTGACCCGGTGCTGGTGATGGCCTTGGGCTGCTCCCATATATGGGTCAGCATGGTGACCAGAAATGCCGCAGTCTTGCCGGTACCCGTCTGGGCCTGGCCGGTGACGTCGTAGTCCGCCAGGCTGTAGGGAAGCACGGCGCTCTGGATGGGCGTGCAATACTCGAAGCCGAGATCGTCGATAGCCTGCAGCAGCGGCGCGGGCAGCTCGAAGTCTTTGAACTGGTCTTGGGGCGGGGCGGATTCAGTCTCGCTCATCAGGCCTGCCCACCCAACTGCTGCTCAACCGTGGCAAGCTTTACGCACAGGGTCAGCAACTGCATGGCCGCCTTGACGTCCGACAGCGCCGCGAAGGTAGGTGCGATGCGCAGATTCCGGTCTTCCGGGTCGTTCCCGTAGGGGAACGTGGCGCCCGGTCGGGTGATGTTCAGCCCGGCGGATGCCGCCAGCTCTCCCACCCGGCTGGCGAGCCCGGGCCGGATGTCGAGCGACACGAAATAGCCGCCCTTCGGGGTGCTCCAACTGGCTATGTCCAACTCGCCGAGCTGACTGGCAAGAGTTTCCTCCACCGCCTGGAACTTGGGCTTGATGAGCTCGGCGTGGGCAGCCATATGTTCTTCCAGGCGGCCGGAGAGAAAGCGCGCATGACGCAGCTGGTTGACCTTGTCCGGCCCGATGCTCAGCTGGCCAAGTCGGCGTGTGACCCGCGCCACCACGTTGGCGCCTGAAGCCAGAAAGCCCAGACCGCCGCTTGCGTAAGTGATTTTTGAGGTGGATGCAAAAAGAATAACGTGGTTTTCCGTGCCGGCCTCACGGGCGGCGCTGAGGATGGGTGAGAGCGGCGTCTTCGGAAACTGGAAATCGTGCACCGCGTAGGCATTGTCCCACATCACTACGAAGTCGTCTGCCGCGGCTTTGTTGGGCAGATCGGCCATGAGCGCCACACACTCGGGCGAGTAGATGCAGCCAGTGGGGTTGGAGAATTTCGGTACGCACCAGATGCCTTTGATGTCGGGATCTTCGGCGGCCAGGCGGGTGGCCTGTTGCATGTCCGGGCCGTGCTCGGTCATGGCAACATTTACCATCTCGATGTCTGCGGCCTCGCAGATGGTGAAGTGGCGGTCGTAGCCCGGTACCGGTGTGAGCATCTTTGGCGGGTGCGCCCGTGACCACCGGCGCCCGTCTTCCCACAACCCGCCGTGCAGCGCCAGATCCACGCTGGTGTGCATGAGCGTCAGGCTGGAGTTGCCCCAGCAGATCACGTCGTCCGCGCTCACGTCCATCAGCTCTGCGCCCAGTGCTCGCGCCTCCGGCAACCCAGCGAGCGTGCCGTAGTTGCGGGCGTCGGTCCCATCGGCGGCGAAGTAGTCACCGGCAATGGCGTCATCCAGCCCGGCGCTCAGATCCAGCTGATCGGCGGCCGGTTTGCCCCGGGTCAGGTCCAGGGCGAGCCGGTTGCCCTTCTGCAGCCCAAGCTCCTTGGTCAGCTGCGCCTGCAGCGCTTCGAGCTCAGACTTCGTCCAGGTGGACAGCGCGCTCATGAGGTCAATCCGGTGGCTTCGTCTACCCCGGTCATCAGGTTCAGATTCTGCACGGCGGCGCCAGAGGCACCCTTGCCAAGGTTGTCATACCGGGCTGCCAGCAACATCTGCTCGCCATGGCCAAATACCATGATCTGCAATCGGTTGGTGCCGTTGCACGCCGTGGGGTTGAGGTAGCCACCTTCCAGGTGGGGATCGGCCCCAAGCTCGGCTACGTCAACGAACTGCTCATTCGCGTAGCGCTGGGCCAATAGCTGCTGCACGCTCTCGGGCGTGGTACCGGGTGCCAGAGTGCGGCTGAATAACGGCACCTGCACCAGCAGGCCCTGGTAGAAATGACCCACGGATGGCGTGAACAGGGGGTAGAAGCTGGTTTTCGAGTAGTGCGCCATTTCCGGCACGTGTTTGTGTTTCAGACCCAGCGCGTAGGCTTCTACGTTGCGTGTCTGGGAGGTTTTCTCGTCGAACCCGCGACGGGTTTGAATCAGGCTTTTGCCGCCGCCCGAATAGCCGGACACCGCCTGCACGGTCAGCCCCAGATCCGCCGGTATCAGGCCGGCTTCGATCAGCGGCCTGACCATTAGAATGAAGCCTTGAGGATAGCAGCCAGGATTGGAAACGCACTCTGCGTTGGCAATGGCTTCTCGCTGTTCCGGAGCCAGCTCCGGCAGACCGTAGGACCAATCCGGCGCCACCCGGTGGGCTGTGCTGGCATCGAGGATCCGGCACCGGCCATTGGCCAGCGCGACCGCCTCCCGAGCCGCATCGTCGGGCAGGCACAGAATGGCCACGTCGCAACGCTCGAACATCTCCGTCCGCGCGCCAGCATCCTTGCGGGCCGATTCCTCGATGGCGACGACTTCGATGTCGGCACGATCGGCAAGGCGCTGGCTGATCTCCAGCCCGGTGGTGCCGGCCTGGCCGTCGATGAATACCTTGGTCACGATTTGCTGTCTCTATTAGCGGCGCGAGATTTTAGGGGATATTGGTGGATTGTCCCACCGCATTCTGCGCGTGCCAGGTGCACGGCCAGAACCACTGCAACGACATGCAGGCGGCTGCCAGGCCAGCCAGCGCCATTGGCGCTCGGAGGGTGCAGAAAGCTGGGGAGACGGTCGTTCGCACACGGGCCCTGGTGGAAGATGAAACTGGCGCCATTGTACAAGAACCCGCGTGCGGCAGACCCGCTCCTACTGCCGCCGGCTATTGGCGCAGGAATGCCAGTGCGGATGCCGCGCTGTCCCCCGCCAGGTCTGGAAACAACTCCACCAGGCTATGCGTCAGGGGCTGGTCAGGATGGCGGCTTCGGCACTGGTGAATGAAACGTAGGGTCCGCAGGCCGTCGAACCAGTCGTGCAGCGCTTTATCGAGATTGCTCTGGGTCTTGTACTGATCTACCGCCTTGGCGAAATGGGTCTGCAGGCCCAGCGTCTGCAGTATTGGTTCGGCGTCCACGGGCAGTGTTAGCTTTCCCGACTTGCTGGCATGCTCCAGTGCCGCCAGAACCTTGGCAAGCAGCTGGAAGCTGGCCGGGGCGTAGCTCAGGTAATCCCTGTCGGCTTTAATCCTGGCCAGCGCCCGCCCCGTTCCGAACGGCGCGCGCTGGGACTCACGCGCTTGAATGATCAGTTCGGGTCCCCGCAGGCTATGTACGGGGGCAACTTTCGCAAGCTTGTTGAGCAGGTGGAAATCCTCCCCGCCCGAGCGCCGCGGAAAGCCGCGTACGGTGGCGTAGTCTTCCGCATCCACCGCTAGCGTGCTGCCCAGAGTGTGGAATGCGTATCGGCTGCCGGCCCAGCCCAGGCGGTTGACGTAGTAGCGCATGTGCAGCTCGTAAAGGTCTGCCTTGTGCTGAGTTCGCGGATCGCTGCCACGATGACGAAACGGAAAGATAGCTACGCCGCGCTCGGGCAGTGTCGTGTCGAAGTATCCGCACGGCAAGCGCACGTCGGCGTCCGTGTTGTAGATCCAGCGGCAGGCCACATGGCCCCGGTGCCACAGCGCGGTTGCGCAATCCGCGCCGATCTTGCGTGCCAATCCCACGGCCTGGTTTTTGGGTACCGGTTGGGATACCCGATCCACCGTCAGCGTGTGGATTCGTTTTGCCGCGTCCAGCACCCCGATACCGCCATGGTCTGGTTGAAGGTGTGACAGCAGCGCGGCGGTGCGCTCGCGTGCCTCCGCGTCGGCGTTATCCGGGACGTTGGCGACAATCACTATCAGCAGGTCGGCCGCCTCGGGGGGGAGCAGTTCCTCCAGGAATGTGGGTGATTCGTCGAAACAGGGCACCACCAAAGCCCGTTGGTAGCTGTCTTTGACCTGTTCGGCCGCGTGCAGCGCATCGGCTTCGGCGTAACGCGACAGATAACGGGCCACGTTGCCGGCCCGGGTTGATCTGGCGGGTGTGGAAGACAATCCCCGGCTCAGTGCAGCGCAGGACGCCGGGGCTGATTGCGCATGATCTGGGCTTCCGCTTCGGTCAGCTGCGTGAGCCGCTGCTGGTGGTCCAGATGGCCACATTCCAGTGTGGCCAGGTCCACGAACAACCGCCAATGGCGCGCTTCGCTCGCGGCGATGGCTTCGTAAAAGCGCCGGTCGGATCCTTCCGGCAGCGCCTGGGCGATCAGACCGAAACGCTCGCTCCCCCGGCGCTCTATCACAGCGCCCAACAGCAGGCGATCCAGCAGATAGTGCTCTGTGCCCCGTCGGATCAGCCCGTTGAGTTGGTTGACGTAGGCATCCTTGATGTCTGCACCGGGTTGCAGGCCCTTGTCGGTAAGCAATCTAACCACCTGCCGATAGTGCGACAGCTCTTCGACCGCCAGCTCTGCCATGGCGTTCACCAGTTTGGGCCGGTCTGGATAGTGGGAGGCGATGTTCAGCGCCATGCCCGAAGCCTTTTTCTCGCAGGAAGCGTGATCCTGCAGAAAGCTGTGAAAATCCTCCATCACGACGGGCAGCCAGTCGGCCGGCGTGGGCTCGATATTCATGATCCGCCGGAAAAAACCCCGTTGAGCCAGCGCGCGATGTCGCTGATCTCCTCAGGACACACCTGGTGGCCCATGGCGTATTCGTGCCATTCCACCTGGTAATTCAGGCCCAGCAGGGTCTCGCGCGACGTAATGGCGCGGGTAATGGGAATCATGGGGTCATGCAGGCCGTGTGCCAGAAAGATGGGCGCGTCGATGTTCGCGAAGCCAACGCGCTCCATCAGTCGCTCGTGGTCGTGCACATAAGTAGACAGGGCCATGATGCCCGCCAGCCGCTCCTCGAAGCCCAGCCCCAGCTCCAAAGCGATCACGCCACCCTGGGAGAAGCCTGCCAGCGCGATCCGGTCGGCGCCAACGCCGCGCGCCTGCTCCGCCCGCACCAGATCACCCACGGCCTTCACGGAGGAGGCAATGTCGTCATGACCGCCGCTCGGGTCGTTAGGGTTGGCGTCGTACCAGGCACGCATCTCGGCACCTGCGTTGATGGTGACCGGACGCACGGGCGCGTTGGGAAACACGAAGCGCAGCGGCCGATGCAGGTCGAGCATCTCCACAACAGGCTCGAAATCGTGAGCGTCCGCGCCCAGGCCGTGCAGCCAGATGACGCTGCCCGCACAGTCGCCGGTGGGGTCGATGCAGAGGGTTTCTAGTTGTTCGGACATGTCTTGCTGACAGTTCTCTGTGACAGGCTCAGTTCAACAATATCGCCGGGTGAAAGCAATGTGCCTTTGCCCGGAGCGGTGAGATTGTTCTAACGGCTCTGCCCCAGACTGCGTCTGCCGAGCCGCGTTGGCCCACAACACCACTGATGCCGCATAATGAGGCTATGGACGATGGACACAACCGACCGGTCTCGCGGGAGCTCACCAACCTGCGCCCGGCGCTGAAATTTCTCCTGCCGTATCGCAGACAGGTTTTGTGGGCCAGCATCGCACTGGTGGTCACTGCTGGGGTGACGCTGTCCATCGGTCAGGGGATGCGCATCGTCATCGATGAGGGATTGTCCAACGGCTCGTCTGACATCCTGGTGCAGAGCATCTCCCTGTTCGCCCTGCTCATGGTGGTGCTCACCATCGGTACCTTCGTACGCTTCTATTTCGTCTCCTGGGTGGGCGAGCGGGTGAGTGCCGACATCCGCCAGGCGGTGTTTGCTCACCTCATCCGCCTGCATCCGGGTTTTTTCGAGGACAATCAGCCCACTGAGATCCAGTCGCGTATCACAACGGATACCACGCTGCTGCAGACGGTGATCGGCTCGTCGGTATCCATCGCGCTGCGCAACATATTGATGTTCTTTGGTGGCCTGGTGCTGCTGTTCGTTACCAACCCGAAGTTGTCGCTAATCGTCATCGCCTGCGTGCCTTTCGTGGTGGCGCCCGTGGTGTTGTTCGGGCGTCGCGTGCGCAATCTGTCACGCACCAGTCAGGATACGCTGGCGGAGGTGGGCAATCAGGCGGGCGAGTCCCTGCGCAATATCAAGATCGTTCAGTCGTTCAATCACGAAGCGCAGGACATCACCGGATTCGAGGGTCGCGTGGACGTGGCGTTCCGGGTGGCGGTTAAGCGCATCCGTCAGCGATCTTTTCTCATTGCCCTGGTGATGCTCCTCGTGCTGGGTGCCATCGCCACCATGCTGTGGGTCGGCGGGCAGGACGTGCTTTCAGGCGCAACGTCCCCGGGCGAACTAGCCGCATTCATCTTCTATGCGTTCATGGTTGCCGGTTCGGTGGGCGCGATCAGCGAGGTATATAGCGATCTGCAGCGGGCGGCGGGCGCTACCGAACGGCTGGTGGAATTGCTCAACGCGCCCAGCGAGCTGGTTGAACGCCAGGTGCCGGAGTCGCTCAGTGGCGCGCCACAAGGCATGGCGCACCTGGCATTTTCCAAGGTGAACTTTGCCTACCCGGGTCGCCCGGACGTGCACGTGCTGCAAGATGTCAGCTTCCAGGTAGCGCGTGGCGAGATGGTAGCGTTGGTGGGGCCATCGGGGGCGGGCAAAAGCACGCTTTTCGACCTGATGCAGCGGTTCTACGATCCGACCAATGGCGCGGTTCTACTGGAGGGCATCGATTTACGCGAGCTCAGTTTGTCGGACGTGCGCGCGCAGATTGGCTTCGTGCCTCAGGATCCCGCGTTGTTCGCGGGCACCCTGTACAGCAATCTCACCTACGGTGCGCCGGACGCCACCGATCAGGCCGTCAACGAAGCGTTAGCGCTTGCCCATGCCAGCGAGTTCGTCGAGCAGCTACCCGAAGGCCTGCAGACGCAGGTTGGGGAAGGGGGCGTGGGTCTATCGGGTGGGCAGAAGCAGCGGCTCGCCATCGCCCGGGCCTTGCTCGCCAAGCCGGAGATCCTGCTGCTGGACGAAGCCACCTCGGCACTGGATGCGCAGAGCGAGGCTCACATTCGCGACAGCGTGCATGAGCTTAAAGGGCGCTCCAGCATACTGGTTATCGCTCATCGACTGTCCACGGTCCGACAGGCGGACCGCATTCTGGTGCTGGCCGAAGGACGCGTGCAGGGACAGGGCAGCCACGACCAGCTAATGGCCACCAGCGAGTTGTATGCGCGCTTTGCCCGCATTCAGTTTGCTTCCGAGGAAGCCAGGGTGCTGCAAGCTCGAACGGTGGGTTGATGCGCGCTACACTCGTTGCGCGACTGGGTTGATAAGAACGAACTAGGGGGACTGTATGGGGCCTTTGGCAGGTTTGCGTGTTATTGAGTTGGCGGGCATTGGCCCGGGCCCGTTCTGCGGCATGATGCTGTCCGACATGGGCGCTGAGGTGATTCGCGTTGATCGCCTGGGTGGTGGCGCTGGTCGTCCCAAGGATGTGCTGGCCCGCAACCGGCGCTCCATTGCCGTTGATCTCAAGGACCCCCGTGGCGTAGAAGCCGTGCTCAAACTGGTGGAAACGGCCGATGCACTGTTCGAAGGATTCCGTCCTGGCGTGACAGAGCGCCTGGGGTTAGGCCCCAAAGATTGTATGGCGCGTAACAAGAAGCTGGTGTACGGGCGCATGACCGGGTGGGGCCAGGAGGGTCCCATGGCTCAGGCTGCCGGACACGACATCAACTACATCGGGCTGGCGGGCGCGCTGCATGGCATTGGCCGCAAAGGCGAACGCCCGGTGCCGCCGTTGAATCTCATCGGCGACTTCGGCGGGGGCGGCATGCTGTTGGCCTTCGGCCTCGTGTGCGCGCTATTGGAGGCGAAGAGTTCCGGCGAAGGCCAGGTGGTGGATGCCGCCATGGTAGACGGTGCGGCTACGCTCATGGCCATGTTCTTCTCCATGGGCGCGAGCGGCGCGTTCAGCGATCAGCGGGGCACCAATCTGCTCGACGGTGGCGCGCACTTCTACGATACCTATGAGACCAAGGACGGAAACCACATCTGTCTGGGCTCCATCGAGCCCCAGTTCTACGCGCTGCTGGTAGAGAAGGCGGGCCTGGACCCGGCGCGTTTTTCAAAGCAGATGGATACAGACAGCTGGGGCGACTTCAAGGTAGAGATGACGGAAGTCTTCAAGACCAAAACCCGTGACGAGTGGTGCGAGATCATGGAAGGCACCGACGTGTGCTTCTCGCCGGTGCTATCCATCTTCGAAGCACCGAAGCATGAGCACAACAAGTTTCGCAACACATTCGTTGAGGTAGACGGGGTCGTTCAGCCTGCGCCGTCTCCTAGATTCTCACGTACCGAGGCTGCGGTTTCTCACGGCGCGCGTCAGCCTGGGGAAGACTCGGCAGCGGTGCTGGAAGTTGCTGGTTACAGCGCCTCCGAGATCTCTGAGCTCCAGTCCGCGGGCGTCATTCCTGCCGGTTAGCGGGAGCGGGCAACACCTAGGTGAGCTATGCGGCCGAGTATCAGCGTTCGCTGACGGACCCGGAGGGGTTCTGGGCTGAGCAGGCGAGGGAGCTTCCCTGGCTGGAGTTTCCGCACACCATTCTCGATCAGGACGACAATGGGTCCTGGCGTTGGTTTCGTGGCGGCAAGACCAATACGTGCTGGTTATGCGTCGACCGACATGTCGAAGAAGGCCGCGGCAATCAGGTGGCGCTCATCTATGATTCTCCCGTTACCTCCGAGGTGCGCGAGTTCACCTATCGCGAGCTTCAGGAGCGTGTCGCCAGAGTTGCCGGAGGCTTGGCCGACCTGGGCGTTACAAAAGGCGACCGTGTGGTGGTGTACATGCCCATGGTTCCGGAAGCCGTGATCGCCATGCTGGCCTGTGCGCGCTTGGGCGCGGTGCATTCGGTGGTGTTTGGCGGGTTTGCGGCGCCGGAGCTGGCCAGCCGCATCGACGATGCCACGCCCAAGGTGGTGCTCAGCGCGTCCTGCGGCATCGAGTTCAGCAATGTCATTGCCTACAAGCCGCTGCTGGACGAGGCGATCGTGCTGGCTGATCACAAGCCGGCGCACGTTGTTATGTTGCAGCGAGATCAACTCAAGGCGGAACTCTCTCCGGGCGAGCTGGATTGGGCTGCTTGGGAGACATCAGCGAAGCCGTCCGACTGGACCTCGGTGGGTGCCACGGATCCGCTTTACATCCTCTATACCTCCGGCACCACCGGCAAACCCAAGGGTGTGGTGCGTGACAATGGGGGGCATGCGGTCGCCCTGAATTACAGCATGGGCGCCATCTACGACATGCAGCCCGGGGAGGTTTTCTGGGCGGCGTCCGACGTTGGCTGGGTGGTTGGGCACTCCTACATCGTATACGGCCCCCTGATGCGGGGCTGTACCAGCGTTCTGTTCGAAGGTAAGCCGGTGCGCACGCCCGATGCGGGCGCCTACTGGCGGGTGATCGAGCAGCACCGGGTAAAGAGCTTCTTTGTGGCGCCCACCGCATTTCGTGCCGTCAAGAAAGAAGACCCGGAATGCGCGTTGCTGCAGAAGTACGACATCTCGAGCCTGCAATATCAGTTCGTTGCCGGCGAGCGGCTGGATCCGCCAACCTATCACTGGCTGCAGGAGCACCTGGGCGTGCCCGTCATCGACCACTGGTGGCAGACGGAAACAGGCTGGTCCATTTGCGCCAACATGGCTGGTTTGGAACTCATGGAAACCAGGCCGGGGTCGCCCACGGTCCCAGTACCCGGCTACGACCTGCGTGTGGTGAATGAGGAAGGGGAGGAACTGGGCCCCGGTGCCGAAGGGGCGGTCGTCATCAAGGAGCCCCTGCCGCCAAGTGCATTTCCGACCATCTGGGGTGACCACGAGCGCTTTCAGCGCACTTACTTCCAGCAATATCCGGGCTTTTATCTCACCGGCGACGAGGGCTACCGCGACGAAGACGGCTACGTCTACATCATGGGTCGTATGGACGACGTCATCAACGTGGCGGGACATCGGCTGTCCACCGGGCAGCTTGAAGAGGCCGTGGCTGAGCACGCCGCCGTTGCCGAGTGTGCCGTGGTTGGCATTGCCGACCCGGACAAGGGACAGGTGCCGCTGGGGTTGGTGCTGCTGAAGGATGGCGCGAATGTGTCGGAAGCCGCGCTGCAGGAGGAATTGGTGGCCCTGGTGCGCGGTGCGGTGGGAGCGTTCGCCAACTTCCGCCGTGCGGTGGTGGTGAAACGGTTGCCCAAGACCCGATCCGGCAAGATCCTGCGCCAAGTGCTCCGCAAGATGATTGATGGCCAACCCTATCAGGTGCCATCTACCATCGACGACCCTGGCATACTGCCGGAGATAGAGGCTATTCTGCGCGAGCGCAGCGTACTTTAGGCAAGCGGAGAACGGCGCAATGATTATTGTCCATGGGTCCATACCCATATTGGCGGACAGCCGGGAACGTGCGCTGGAGCTTGCCCGCCGCATGGTCGACGCAACCCGCACCGAGGTGGGGTGCATCTCTTATGATTTCTACGTGGGGTTGTCGGACCCCAATACGCTCATGCTGTTTCAGGAATGGGAAAGCATGGAAGCGTTGATGGGCCATTTTCAGACTGAGCACATGGAAGAATTCCTGCGCGAGCTGCCCAAGGTGGTCTCGGGCGAGATCATTACCCGTCGCTACGCGGTGCAGAGCGTGGATGAAGAAACAGATGATGGCGGCGGCGGGGAGCCGCCTCCCATCGTGCACTAGGCGCCCGCCGCCCTCAGCGCCCGGACGGCATAGCTGGCAGAACCCACCAGCACCACAGAAATGCCCACCTCAACCCAACCCCACAGGTGCAGGCCCAATTCTCGGGGGCCGAAGCCGGCCTGCACGCCGTGCACGAAATACAACATGCCGACCAGAGAGGCGAGCAGATAGCTGGTGGTGCGCAGGCGAAACAACCCGGGTGCTACCAGGGCCAGTGGCAGCAGTTGGAGCGCCAGCCACACGGCATTGGTGGTGGCGCTGGGCAGAGGATCGATCCACAGCTGCCTCAGCACGGTGAGCAGCAGCAAGCCGCCAACGCAAGCAAGGCTGATTGCGCGGTGCAGTCGCATTGCGTGTTAGAGGATTTCCAGCACGCTCTCTGGGGGGCGGCCGATGGCGCAGCGCGCGCCGCTCACCACGAGGGGCCGCTCGATGAGAATAGGGTTGTTGATCATGGCGTTGATCAGGTCGTCGTCTGCGAGCGTCTGGTCGGCCAGGCCCAATTCCTTGTAGACGCCCTCGTTCCTGCGCATCAGGTCGCGCGGTTGCATGTCCAGCGACTCCAGCAGCCATTTCAAGCGTGCGGCGTCGGGAGGTGTCTCCAGGTACAACACCACGTTGGGGCTGATGCCACGCTCTTCCAGCAATGCGAGGGTCTGACGCGACTTGGAGCAGCGTGGGTTGTGGTAGATGGTGACTTCACTCATGGTCCTTATAATGTCCGTATTGCCTGACTGTCCGCTATTTTAACCACAGCCGGGGAGAAGGTCCGCTGACTGCACAGGTCCTATCGGGAAAACGGGGAGAATGGTACGCGCGTCGCGTGTGGCGCCCCCTGGCCTGGTATTTCCGTCAGGTTGGCGCCCAGTTTCTGGTGCACGACTGTCTGTCGCGGGCCGGTGCGCTTACCTATACCACGCTGTTCGCCGTGGTTCCCATGATGACCGTGGCGTACGCCATGTTTTCGCTGCTGCCCGAATTCGAAGCCTTAGGCGAGCGCATTCAGCAGTTTATCTTCAATAACTTCGTCCCGGACAGCAGCGCGGTAGTGCAGGAGAGGCTGGTAGAGTTCTCGGAACGCGCGCGCCAGCTCACCGCGGTGGGTTTCGTGGTTTTGTTTGTTACCGCTTTCCTGATGCTGGTGACTATAGAGAAGACATTCAACACCATCTGGCAGGTGGCGGAGCCGCGTCGGGGTGTGCAGCGCTTCCTGGTGTACTGGGGCGTGCTGTCGTTGGGTCCGCCGCTCATAGCCGGTGGGCTGTTCATCAGCCTCTACCTGATCTCCCTGCCGCTGGTATCGGATCTGGATACGTACGGCATTGGCAATGCCCTACTCGGCTACCTGCCCATGATTCTGACAGCGACCGGATTCACGGTGTTGTATTTTGCGGTACCCAACTGCCAGGTGCCCGCATTGCATGCCCTGCTCGGGGGCATTGCGACCATGTTGGCGTTCGAGGGAGCAAAGAAGGCCTTCACCGTGGTGGTGGGCAATTCCAATCTGGAACCCATATACGGAACCTTTGCGGCGGTGCCCCTGTTTCTCGTCTGGTTGTACTTGGTGTGGGTGCTGATCTTGGGTGGCGCCATTCTGGTTCGCACGCTGTCTCTCACTCGCGACGTGGAGGACGACGATCCGGAGCCACTGGTAGTGAAGTGCTCTCGCATTCTGCAGTTGCTCTACGATGCCCACATGGACGGGCACGGAATTTCCGATCTGGAGATTCGCGACAAAGTGCCACTCGCGCGGTCTCAGTACGAGCGGGTGTTCGGCGCTCTGCAGGACCTCAAGCTGCTCACTCAGACTGAGGAAGATGGATGGCTACTAGGACGCAATCTGAAAGGGCTCACGCTCTGGGAGCTGTATCAGCGCCTTCCCGACGGTGTAGACGAAGCGCGGCTAAGTGCCGTGACGGATATGGATCACGTGGTGGAGCCGCTCAAATCGCTGGTGGCGTTCGGTTCCAACCAGATGTCGGTGAGCCTGGATTCGGTATTTGGCGGGGTGCGATGAAGCCTTTAGCTACGATGTGTACGCTGATTGTTCTGCTGGCTGCCTGTGGGCGTGAGCCGGTGGATGAGTTCGCCGGTTGGAACGGGCGCTGGGTGCTGGTGAACTACTGGGCGGAGTGGTGCGCCCCCTGCCGCGACGAGATTCCCGAGCTGAACCTGCTGCACGAAAATGGCGATGCGCTAGGCTTAGTCGTGTTAGGCGTGAACTACGACGGGCTGCAGGGGGAGCGTCTGCAAGCGCTTGCCAACGAAATGGATATCCGCTTTCCCTTGCTGTCGGAAGATCCGCGGGGGCGTTGGGAACTGCCACTGCCCGGCGTGCTGCCCAGCACGCTGGTGATCGACCCGGACGGTGATCTTAGCGACGTCTTGGTGGGCCCCCACACCTACGAGAGCTTTATCCGGGTGATCAACGGCACAGCAGAAACGTGATCGAGCTGCACTTTGGGAGAGGGCCGGCTACTGGTATCGGCAGGCGTGCAGTCTGTAGTTCATGCACGTGCGTTGCAGTTGCGGCAGCTCGTCTGCCGTCTTGTTTCGCCATACCTGGCGCCAGGCGCTGACCACCTTCTCCGGATATTTTAATCGGCCTCGGCTGCCGTTGTAGCGGGCCAGCGCGTCTACGAGGTCGCCGTCCGCTACATCGAGATAGTGAGACAGAATGGTGGTGCCGTACCTCACGTTGGTATCCATGTCGGTGAGGTTGTCCTGCGGGCGGCCGATCTCCACGCGCCAGAAAGGCATCACCTGCATCAGCCCTTGGGCGCCTGCACGTGAGATCGCGTAGCGGTCGAACGAGCTTTCGACCTGCATGACTGCCAGCACCAGATCGGCGTCCAGCTGCGTTCTGCTGGCCTGCCGGTAAACGGTGTGCAGCAGCGCAAGACGCTCGTCGTGATCGTCGATGTAGCGCGACAGCCGCTGATCGGAAGCGCGCAGCCAGACCTCCGCATCGAAGCGGTCGGTGTTGTCAAAGCTCGATGCCATGGTGTGGGCCAGTTTTTCCACCAGAGCAGGGTCCACTTCGGTGGTGGCCTGGGCGCCCAGCGTCACTGTCCAAAGCAAACCGGCAGCAAGCAGCCTGCGCCAGATGCCTGTGGAGTGGATCACGGGATCAGTCGCCCGCGACCCGCTGCAGCGCCGCTTCGGGGGTAAGGGCCTGATTGTCTGGCTCGCGTCGGTAGCGATATTCCACGTTGCCTTGTTTCAGCCCGCGCTCGCCGACAACGATGCGGTGGGGAATACCCAGCAGATCGGCTTCGGCGAACTTCACACCGGGACGCTCGTCTCGGTCGTCCAGCAGCGCGGCGATGCCGGCCTTAACGCAGGTCTCGTAGAGGTCATCCGCGGCTGCACGAACCGCCTCGGACTTTTCGTAATTCAGCGCCACGATGTGCACCAGGTAGGGTGCAACGGGTTCGGGCCAGACGATGCCGGCTTCGTCATGGTTTTGCTCGATGATTGCGGCCACCAGCCGGGTAACCCCCATTCCGTAGCATCCCATAATCGGGGTAACGCTATTGCCTTGGCCATCCAGCACGGTGGCTTGTAGGGGTTCGCTGTACACTGTGCCCAGCTGGAAGATATGTCCTACCTCGATGCCGCGCAGGAACTTGAGCGTGCCCTGTCCGTTCGGTGCCTTGTCGCCTTCCAGCACGTTGCGAATATCGACCACTAACCCTGCATCGAGGGTTGCGTCTCGTTCCCAGTTCGCGCCTGTGAGGTGAAAGTTATCTTCGTTGGCTCCGCACACAAAATCTGCCAGTGCGGCGGCTTCACGATCGACGAAGCAAGGGACGGAGCAGCCAATGGGACCGATGGAGCCGGGACGGCTTCCCATGGCGGCGAGTACTTCGTCGTCTCCGGCAAATGCCAGCGGGTCCACCACACCCGGCAGACGGGCGGCCTTCAGCTCGTTGAGCTCGTGGTCGCCTCTCACCACCAGCGCGACCAGGTTCTCCTCACCGCGCACCATCAGGGTTTTAACGGTCTGTGCGGGCTCCACTCCGAGGAAATCGCACACCTCGGCAATACTGGATACACCCGGCGTTGCAACTTTCTCCAGTTGCTGGCCGGGCTTGGGGCGTGGTTCGGGTAGGGCCGCTTCTGCCTTCTCAAGGTTGGCCGCGTAGTCGCCGCCCGTGGCGTAGGCGATTACGTCCTCACCGGACTCCGCCAGCACGTGAAACTCGTGGGAGTTGGCGCCCCCGATGTTGCCCGTGTCGGCGTCCACAGCCCGGAAGTCCAGCGCCATGCGCGTGAGAATGCGCGAGTAACAGTCGTACATCTCGCGGTAGGTGTCGGCGAACGAGGCTTCGTCCAGGTCGAAGGAGTAGGCGTCCTTCATGGTGAACTCGCGCGCGCGCATCACGCCGAACCGGGGCCGAATCTCGTCGCGAAACTTCGTCTGAATCTGGTAGAAGTTGCACGGCATCTGCCGGTAGCTGTGCACCTCGCGGCGAAACAGGTCGGTGATGATCTCTTCGTGAGTGGGTCCCAGGCAGAAGTCACGGTCGTGCCGGTCCTGGAAGCGCAGCAGTTCCGGGCCCATCTTGGTCCAGCGTCCGGTTTCGTGCCACAGCTCGGCGGGCTGCACCACCGGCATCAATACTTCCTGGGCGCCGCTTCTGTTCAGCTCCTCCCTGATGATGGCCTCCACTTGGCGAATCACGCGAAGTCCAGTGGGCAGCCAGGTGTACAGGCCCGATGCAACCTGTCGGATCAGTCCTGCTCGCAGCATGAGGCGGTGGCTGGCCACCTCGGCGTCGGCCGGATTCTCTTTGATGGTGGGAACGAGCAACTGGGATTGGCGCATGGGGGTCCTTTACTGCTGCGCTTGGGTTCGATTGATCGGCATTGTGCAACAAAAAGGGGGCCAAAGGGCCCCCTGTTTGTTCGCTTGGGTGGTTTGGCTCAGCTCACCATCTCCTTCAGCCGCTTCAGGGCGGTGACGCGAACGCGGATGCTTGCCGGCTTGGGTCCGATGACGATCTCTTCCCCAGTGGCCGGGTTGCGTCCCATGCGCTTCTTGGTAGCCGGGCGCTTGACCGAACGGATCTTGAGCAGGCCGGGCAGGGTGAACTCTCCTGCGCCCCGCTTTTTGATGTGACGCTCGATGAGGATCTCCAGCTCGTCTAGTACCGCGCCAACCTGTGCACGAGTGAGGTCGGTGTTTTCCGCGATCTCGGCGAGAATGCCGGTCTTGGTCATTTTCTTGGAAATTGCAGGTGCCTTGCGGGTTGCCGTTTTGGTTGCAGCCTTACGCTTGGCAGGTGCTTTCTTGCGGGCCATTCAATGTTCCTTCACTTCAGTGTTGATATAGGACGAACGCCCCAGGAAGCTGGGTTGCGCTTCGTCATCCCGAAAGCGGTCGTCTGGGCGACCGCTTTAGACATGGGATGACGTACTGCCTCCCCAATGCGCGCGCTTTATATCTGATAGCGCCAGGCCAGGCAACAAAAATGCCTGTATTTTTGCGGGTATTTTTAAGATCATGCGCGGCTCGCAAAAAACGCCCGTGTTTAGCCAGAAGGAAACAGAGAGTTCCAGATGCCCATCTACGAATATCGATGTGGAAATTGCGGCCACGAAATGGAGGCCATCCAGAAGATCAGCGACGATCCGCTTGTTCGATGTCCTCACTGCGAGCAGGATGCGCTGGTGAAAAAAGTTTCTGCGGCGGGGTTCCGACTCAAGGGCGGTGGCTGGTACGAAACCGACTTTAAATCCGGTAAAAAGCGCAACGTTTCCGAGACCGGAAGTTCGGAGAGTGACTCCAAGAGCGCGTCGTCGGGCAAGTCGGAGAGCGCCACCAAGAGCGCGTCGTCGGGTAAGTCGGAGAGCGCCAGCAGTGTCGGAAGCGGAAGTTCCAAGAACTCTGGGGGCTCCGCCAGCAGCGGCTCGAGCACGAGCGACTAGCCGTCGGGCCGTTGAGCCCAAACAACTTAGGAACGAATATGCGCAGCCATTATTGCGGGGAAATCAACGCTGCCCACGTGGGCGAGCAGGTGCAGTTGTGCGGCTGGGTGCACCGGCGCCGCGATCATGGCGGTGTGATCTTTCTCGACATTCGAGACCGTACGGGAATCGTGCAGGTGGTGTACGACCCGGACACCCCGGAGAGTTTTGCCATCGCCGACCGCGTCCGCAACGAGTTCGTGCTGGGCATGCAAGGCCGCGTGCGGCCGCGCCCGGAGGGTACCGTGAACCCGGAAATGGCAACCGGTGAGGTAGAAGTTCTGGGCGCGCAACTGACCATCCTCAACAGCGCGGCTACGCCGCCGTTTCAGCTGGATGAATATTCCGAGGCTGGTGAAGACGTGCGGTTGAAGTATCGTTACGTGGATCTCAGGCGTCCGGAAATGCAGCAGCGGCTGCTCACCCGCGCGCGAGCCACCAGCGCGGTTCGAAGGTTTCTGGAAGCCGAAGGTTATTGGGAGGTGGAAACGCCGACGCTCACCCGGGCCACCCCAGAGGGAGCGCGGGACTATCTGGTGCCCAGTCGCACCCACCCCGGCGCCTTCTTCGCGTTGCCCCAGTCACCCCAGGTGTTCAAACAGCTGCTGATGATGTCCGGCATGGATAAGTACTATCAGATCGCGCGCTGCTACCGCGACGAAGACCTGCGTCACGATCGGCAGCCGGAATTTACCCAGATCGACATCGAGGCGTCGTTCGTCAGCGAAGGCGAGGTCATGGCGCTTACCGAGAACATGCTGCGCTCGGTGTTTGCCGAGGTGCTGGATGTGACCCTGCCGGAGTTTCCGGTCATGACCCATGCGGAGGCCATGCGTCGCTACGGTTCGGACAAGCCTGACCTGCGTAACCCCCTCGAGTTGGTAGACGTGGCCGACCTGATGCAGTCGGTGGAATTCAAGGTGTTCAACGGCCCTGCCAACGACCCTGCCGGGCGGGTGGTGGCGTTGCGCGCCCCGGGTGGGGCACGCCTGTCGCGCAAGGAGCTCGACGACTACACGGCTTTCGTCGCCCGTTACGGCGCCAAGGGACTTGCATACATCAAGGTGAACGAGCGGGACAGGGGTGCGGAAGGCCTGCAGTCGCCGATTCTGAAGTTCCTGCCGGACGAGGTGGTGGACCAGGTACTCACCAGAGTCGAGGCTGTGGATGGGGACGTGGTGTTTTTTGGCGCGGATCGAGCGGGGGTGGTCAACGACTCCATCGGCGCTCTGCGCAACGAGCTGGGGGTTGATCTGGACCTGGTGGAATCCCGTTGGGCTCCTTGTTGGGTAATCGAGTTTCCCATGTTCGAAGAAGGCCGGGACGGGGCGCCGGCTCCGGTACACCATCCCTTTACGCAGCCCATAGGCGGCGTCGATGCGCTCCGGGATGATCCGTTGGCTGCCCTGGCGGCCGCTTACGACGTGGTGTTAAATGGCTACGAACTGGGCGGTGGATCGTTGCGGATTCACGATCAGGAGATTCAACAAGCCGTGTTTGATGTGCTCAAGATCGGCCAGGAAGGCCAGATGAAGTTCGGCTTCCTGCTGGAGGCATTGAAGTCGGGTTGTCCGCCCCACGGTGGTATCGCGCTTGGGCTGGATCGCCTGGTGATGCTCATGACCGGCACCCATGCCATTCGCGACGTCATCGCTTTCCCGAAAACTCAATCAGCGGGCTGTCTGCTCACGGATGCGCCCAGTGTCGTAGACGAACACCAGTTACGTGATCTGCACATTCGAGTTCGCGGCTCGTAGCGGAGTAGTTATGGCCGGACACAGCAAATGGGCCAACATCAAGCACCGCAAGGCGGCCCAGGACAAAAAGCGCGGCAAGCTCTATACCACGCTCATTCGTGAGATCACCGTGGCAGCTCGTCTGGGTGGTGGCGACGCGGATTCCAACCCGCGTCTGCGGGCCGCGGTAGACAAAGCACTCGGTGCCAACATGCCCAAAGACACCGTCGAGCGGGCCGTTGCCCGCGGCGCCGGAGGCGGTGAAGGTGCCGACGTTGAGGAACTGGTATACGAGGGCTACGCGCCTGGTGGCGTGGCCATTCTGGTTGAAGCCATGACCGACAATCGCAACCGGACGGTGGCCGAAGTGCGGCATGCCTTTACTAAGTATGGCGGCAATCTGGGCACGGACGGGTCCGTGGCCTATCTGTTCAACCGGCGCGGCGTCATCAACTTCGCTCCGGGCGCCGACGAAGATCAGGTTATGGAGATCGCGTTGGAGGCCGGCGCCGACGACATCGACGCCGAAGAGGATGGCGCGCTTTCTGTGCTCACTCCCTGGGAGCGGCTGAGCGACGTGGTAGCACAGCTGAAAGCGGGCGACCTGGAACCGGATCATGCCGAGGTCACCATGCTGGCGGATACCTACAACTCCTGCGATGTGGAAGCGGCCGAGAAGGTGTTGCGACTCATCGATGCCCTGGAAGATCTGGACGACGTGCAGAACGTGTACAGTAATGGCGAGTTTCCCGACAGCGCGCTTGCGGGCTGAGTCTTGGGTGCCTACCGAATTCTAGGCATCGATCCCGGATCTCGGGTGACAGGATACGGAGTGGTGGAGGTGCAAGGTGCTGAGCTTAAGTACCTGGCCAGCGGCTGTATTCGACCCCGTGCGGGGGAGTTCGTGCAGCGCCTGGGGGAAATCTACCACGGCGTGGAGGAGATCATCGCCACCCATCGACCCAGCGAGCTGGCCATCGAGGAGGTATTCCTGGCGCGAAACCCGTCCAGTGCCCTGAAGCTGGGTCAGGCTCGCGGCGTGGCTATTGCCGCGGCGGTGGCCGGCGGTCTGCCGGTGCACGAGTATGCGGCGCGTCGCGTGAAGCAGGCCGTGGTGGGCACGGGGCGGGCAAGCAAGGCCCAGGTGCAACACATGGTGCGCGTCATACTGGGTCTGTCAGCGGCCCCCGCAGCTGACGCCGCAGATGCGCTTGCGATTGGCATTTGTCACGTCAATACTTCGCGCTCATGATCGGCCGAATTCATGGGCAGTTGGTGGAGGTGTGCGATTCCACCATTCTCTTAGACGCGGGCGGCATCGCCTACGAGGTGGAGGTCACCAGCAGCGTGCTCGCGACCTTGCCCGCGCCTGACGGCCCACTGAAGTTATATACCCACCTGGTAGTGCGCGAGGACGCACAGCTGTTGTATGGATTCGGCTCCCGCGACGAGCGCGATCTGTTTCGCGCCCTCATTCGTATCAACGGCGTCGGCCCCAAGATGGGCCTGGCGCTGATTTCCACGGTGTCTACGGCGGAACTTGCCCGCTCGGTGCGCGACAACGACACCTCGGCGCTCACCAAGGTGGCCGGCGTGGGGCGCAAGACCGCGGAGCGGTTGCTGGTAGAACTGAAAAACCGGGGTCTGGAGGATCTGGCGGTGGTGGCCGAGCCGCATGGGCACAGTGCTGATCGCGAGGCGGTGGTGGAAGCGCAGAAAGCGCTGCTGGCGTTGGGTTACAAAGCCGCCGAGGCCCAGCAGGCGGTGGAAGCTATCGCCACCGAGGGGGCCAGCACGGAACAACTTGTTACCGCGGTGCTTAAACGTGCCGCACAGCTCGTCGAGGCAACCAGTTGAGTATCGAACCCGACCGTCTGGTCAGCGCCCGGGAAGACAGCTCGGAAGCTGGGCTGGATCGCGCTCTGCGCCCCGAGCGGCTCACCGACTATGTGGGCCAGGGGCCGGTCAAGGAGCAGATGAGCATCTTCATCGAAGCGGCTCGTCAGCGCGGTGAGGCATTGGACCACACGCTCATTTTCGGGCCGCCCGGTCTCGGCAAGACCACTCTGGCTCACATCGTGGCGAGGGAGCTTGGCGTTACGCTGAAGTCCACTTCCGGACCGGTGCTGGAGCGACCGGGCGACCTTGCCGCGCTGCTGACCAACCTGCAGTCGGGTGATGTGTTGTTTGTCGACGAGATACACCGGCTGAGCCCCGTGGTGGAGGAAATTCTCTACCCGGCCATGGAAGATTTTCAGATCGACATTCTTATCGGTGAGGGTCCGGCGGCGCGCTCGCTCAAGCTCGACGTGCCGAATTTCACCCTCATCGGCGCCACTACCCGGGCGGGCCTGCTTACGTCACCGCTGCGGGACCGCTTCGGCATCGTCCAGCGTCTGGAGTTCTACAGCGTTGAGGAGCTGGCGCAGATCGTCACGCGATCTGCGGGGAAGCTGGATCTACCCATCGACTCGAATGGCGCTTCCGAGATTGCGCGGCGGTCCCGGGGCACGCCGCGAATCGCCAACCGGCTGTTGCGACGTGTGCGGGACTGGGCGCAGGTCAAAGCGGATGGGCTGATCTCCCAGGAAACGGCAGACGCAGCGCTGGCGATGCTCAGCGTGGATGGGGAAGGGTTCGATAGCATGGACCGCCGCCTGCTCACCACGGTGATCGATAAATTCTCCGGTGGGCCCGTGGGGCTGGATTCCTTGGCCGCGGCGCTCAATGAAGAGCGCGACACCATCGAGGATGTTCTGGAACCGTTTCTGATCCAGCAGGGCTATCTGATGCGCACACCTCGTGGTCGGGTAGCAACTCAAAAGGCCTACCTGCATCTGGGCCTCACCGTCTCCGAACCCGAGGGCCCGCAGCGCGGGCTCGACCTGAAGTAGGCCCCAGCCGTGCCCGAGCAGCTTTCCGTATTCGAACTGGTATCCAACGCGAGCCTCCTGGTGCAGCTGGTTATGGGGCTCCTGGCGCTGGCCTCGCTGGTGTCCTGGGTGATGATCTTTCAACGCTGGTTCTACCTGCGTGGGGTGCTCGCGTCTGTGGACGAGTTCGAGGAGCATTTCTGGTCGGGTATCGACCTCAGGCAACTCTACATGGAGCTTGACGGCAGCGCGGATCTCAACGGAATCGAACAAGTGTTCGTTTCCGGCTTCAAGGAGTTCACCCGCCTTTCCGAACAGTCGGGCACCGATGCAGAGGCCATCATGCAGGGGGCCGAGCGGGCCATGCGCGTGGCGCTCACCCGGGAAGAGGAAAGTCTGGAGACCCATCTGCCGTTTCTCGCTACGGTGGGATCCACCAGTCCGTACGTGGGGCTGTTTGGCACGGTGTGGGGCATCATGAATTCGTTCCGCAGCCTTGCGAACATGAGCCAGGCCACCCTGGCCTCTGTGGCTCCTGGTATTTCAGAAGCTCTGGTGGCCACCGCCATGGGCCTGTTTGCGGCCATTCCAGCCGTGATTGCCTACAACCGGTTTTCGGCGCGGGTAGAGGTGCTGATGAAGCGCTATGATGCATTCAGCGACGAACTCACCAGCATCCTTTACCGCGCGGCGCACTCCCGCACCGCGTAGCCAAGGGCAAGCGGATGGCCAAGCGCAGAAAGCCCATGTCGGAGATCAACGTGGTGCCCTACATCGACGTGATGTTGGTGCTGTTAGTGATCTTCATGGCCACTGCGCCGCTGCTCACTCAGGGGGTGATCGTCGATCTTCCCAACGCGCCCTCCGAGCCCATTACCGAGCAAGCCGACGACCCGCTGGTGGTGTCTATCCGTGCGGATGGCGCTTTGTTCGTGAATCTGGGTATTCAAAATGCTGACGACGAAGGCACGCGCGTGACCATCTACTCGCTGGAGGATCAAGCCGGCCGGATATTGCGTGCGCGTCCCGGCGTGCCCGTCTATGTGAAGGCGGATCACAAACTCGACTACGGAACCGTGGTGCGGGTGATGTCGGTGCTGCAGAAGTCGGGCGCGGAAAGTGTGGGCCTGATTACCGATCCGCCCGATCTGGTGGATGGATAGCCGTTTGCTGATGGACGTTCGCCGGTACGCGATCCCGGTAGTGCTGGCTCTGTTGCTGCACGCGCTGGCGGTAGCCGCGCTCTATGGCGGCTGGAATCCCGAGCAACAGGCCAAGGTAATCAAACCCCAGATCGTCAAATCACAGCTTCTGGTATTGGAGCCCAAGGCCAAGCCGCGACCGAAACCCAAGCCGGCGCCAAAGGCGCAGGCTGCACCAATAGCGCAGTCAAAGCCGGAGCCCAAATCGCCGGAACGTCCGGTGGAGCCGGCGCCAGACCCCCAGGCCGATCAGGAGGCCGCGCGTCAACAGGCGGAGCAGGAGCGGCGCGAGCGGCTCGAGGCGCTGGCCCAGTCATCTTTTCTCGACGCCTTGGAGTCCGAGGCGGGCGATCTTGCGGAGTCGCAAGCCGCCAGCGACGCCGAAGAGGTGGCTCAGTCTTATCGTTACGGAATCTATCGGCGCGTGGTGGCCAACTGGTCTAGACCGCCCAGCGCCCGCAACGGAATGCAGGCGAAGCTGCTGGTAGAACTTGTGCCCATCGGCGACGTGGTTACGGTGACTTTGTTAGAGGGCAGTGGTAACGGCGCCTTTGACCGGTCTGCCGAAGCCGCCGTGCGCAAGGCGCGGCGCTTCGACGTGCCCAAGGAATCGGAAATCTTCGAACGCTATTTCAGGCGTTTTACTTTGCTTTTCAGACCGGAGGATTTGCTGCGTTGAGCCAGATGGAGAAGTTCTACAGGACACCCTGGATGTTGTGTTTGACGCTGCTGCTGTCCCTGACGGCAAACGCTGCCGAAACGCTTGACACCATCATTATCGACACGGGCTACGACAAGCAGACCCGAATTGCCGTGGTGCCGTTTCGTCAGGGCCCGGAGTTCTCGGACAGGCAACAGATGTCCGATATCGTGAGCTTCGATCTTGC
>CENY01132787.1_pt1 | contig 27623 bp, 26 predicted proteins | sample 356181 | NCBI WGS metagenome assembly CENY01 (sample SAMEA2619840, study PRJEB7988) | marine metagenome | isolation source: saline water (ENVO:00002010), including
TGGAAGCGGTTGGCAGGGATCCGAGCGTCTTATGAGGTGGGCACGCGAGTGGTAGAAGCGCTCCGTGCCGAGATCAAGGGAGACGCGCTTGATGAGCGCAGGCGCGCGATCCCAATCCGCGCACGCGACAATGACCGGACTTCGTCTGGCGGCTAGTCACGGCCCTTGTCCCGTGCCTCCACCACCTTCATCGCTCGCTCTCCAAAAGTCTCTGTGGTGCCGAACCATTTCCTGACGTGGGTCGCGAGCTTGAGAGAGTGGTCGCGCTCGCGTGCGCCGGATTCCTGGATGTGGGCGAGCGCCTGCTTGACGCCGCCCCTGTCCATGCCAGCCATGGTCTTTGCCATGGCCAGCGCTTCGTCAAAAAGGACATCCGAGGCGTGTTGTGCAGTGGCGAAGCCGGTAGCTACTGCCTCGTCTGCAGTCATGACCTTTGCGGTGAGGATCATCTCCTTAGTCACGGCCGCGCCCACCAGGCTCAACCAGCGGGCGGGTGACCCCCAGGAGCCAACCCCTGAGCCCAGGTGCTTCAAGTGCCAGTCGCTTATGGCCACTTGCTGGCCGACCAGCCGAAAGTCGCACGCCAGGGCCAGTTCGATGGCGCCTGTGCTTGCGGTCCCGTCCAAAACGGCAATGGACGGTTTGAGCATGTCGTCGATGGCGTTGGTGACCTTGGGCCCCATGTGCCGCTCCATGCGGATACCTTCGTTGATTGCCTTGAGATCCACGCCGGCGCTGAAGCAGGGTCTGCCATCTTGTCGCGGCGCACCTCGCAGCAGCCAGGCGTGCACGCCGTCATCCTGCTCTATGGCGCGCACCGCCCGGTCCAATTCGCGCAGCATCTCCCCATTGATGGCGTTCAATCGCGCCGGATGGTCCAGCGTGATACTCGCGACCCGCTCGGCGGGTCGTTCGACGATGATGTACTCATAGCTCATGACTGCCCTCCGTGAAGGTCAGCGCGGCGCGAAGCGCTGGCCGCTGTCTACCCGCACCGTGCTGCCGTTCATCATGGCGGTCTCGAAGACGGCGATGGCCATGCGCGCGTATTCCTCCGGGCGGCCCATGCGCTTCGGAAATGCTGCGTCTTTCGTGAGGCTCAGCGAGCGGTCGTCTGGAATGCCGGCGGTTAGGCCGGTGGCGAATAGGCTGGGCGCGATGGTCACCACACGAATGCCCAGGCTACCCAGATCCCTTGCCATGGTCAGCGTCATGGCGGCGATGCCCCCCTTGGCTGCTGAGTAGGCCACCTGACCGATCTGGCCTTCGAAGGCGGCGATGGAAGCAGTATTGATGATCACGCCTCTTTCGCCGTCGTCGTTGGGCTCGTTGTTGGACATATGATCGGCGGCCAGTCGAGATACGTTGAACGTCGCGATGAGGTTCAAATCGATGACCTGCTGAAACTCCTCGAGGGGGTGTGGGCCTTCTCGCGTGAGCGTGCGTTTGGCGATTCCGCCCCCGGCGGTGTTGCAGACGAAATGCAAGCCGCCCAAGGCGCTCACCGCATCGTTCAAGGCAGCTTCAGTGCCTTCGTAGTCCATCACGTTGCAAGCATGGAACGTGCCGCCAAGTTCTGCGGCTGCGGCCTCACCGTCGGATGATGGCAAATCGAGAATCGCAATTTGCGCGCCTTGCTCCGCCAGCAATACCCCGGTGGCCCGAGCCATACCGGATGCGCCGCCGACTAGAACGGCCTTGTGGTCTTTGATCTGCATAGTGCCCTCGCTTTGCTAACGTCTGGTTATTTGTTGGCTGCCTGGCTTGGATCGGTAACTGTTGGCGTCCGCCCGGTGCCTTCCCGGTATGCTGCGACGTCGAGCTCCTCCAGCCGGATGTCGCCGGCAAGCACGGCATGCTTCCATGCCTGATGTTCCGGCTCGTGATCGTGAAACTCCGGCATCACCTCTTTGGCAAAAATCTCCAGGCTCTCGCAAATGTGCTCATGGGTATTGTTGCCGGCCTGATTGAGCAGGATTATCTGATCGATATTGGATTGCTCGAACTTCTGCAGGCGACGGCGGATGGTGTCAGGGGAACCGATCAAGCCCCCAGTGGAGTGACGCGCTCCAGCGGGTGTTTGGCGCCACTGGAGGTACTCTTCCCACAGGTTGACGGTCCCGGGGGCGATGGGTGCCTGACCATAGCGTGCCAGTGCAAACTGAAAGAACGTCCAGCCATCGGCCCGGCGTTGGGCTTCTTCGTCAGTCTCCGCACACATAAAGGCGCTGACCACAGCGATATTCGCGTTGCTCGCATACTCGCACAGCTTTTCCTGCTGCTGGGTGAAGGCGTTGTAGTAGGCGTGGACCCAGGCGTGGGCCGCTTCAGCACTGACGAACTGGAATGCCAGAGCGCCCATACCACGTCTGCCCGCCATTTGGATGGTTTCTTTCTTTGAGCATGCCACCCACAGGGGTGGGTGGGGCTTCTGCAGGGGCTTTGGCAGGACGTTGCGCGCTGGAAAATCGAAGTGCTCCCCGTGGTACTCGCAACCGCCGTCGTTGAACATGGGCATGATGCAGCGGACCGCGTCCTCCCACACCGCGCGCTTGTCCCGATAGCGGCGTCCGAAAGGGTGTAACTCCGTGGTGGACGCGGCCTCGCCAACCCCGAACTCTACGCGCCCGTCACTGATCAGGTCCAGCGTGGCGATCCGCTCGGCCACATTGGCCGGATGGTTAGTGGTGAGTTGGACGATGCCGTGCCCGAGCCGGATGTTTTGGGTTCTTTGGCTGGCGCCTGCCAGCAGTACCTCGGGCGCGGAGGCGTGTGAGTATTCCTCCAGAAAGTGGTGCTCCACCTGCCAGGCGTAGTCGAAGCCGAGAGAGTCGGCCAGCTCAACCTGCTTCAGCGCGTTCTTGAACAATGCGTGCTCGGATCCTCCGTCCCATGGCCGTGGAAGCTGGTGTTCGTAGAAGATGCCGAATTGCATTGGTGGTCCCCGGGCGCCGCGGCGCTGCGCGCGACATAGTTAAAAAATATAGAGGATTTCGTGCTCCCCCAATATTATTATCTCCGTTTGGGCGTGCCTAGTCCGGCATACTCAGGGGGCATGGGGGCTATGCGTGGATCTCACTTTTTCGGATGAAGACACCGCATTCCAGGAGGAGGTGCGCGCGTTTCTTGCCGACAATCTCTCGCCGGATCTCGTTGCCGCTGGCGATCGTACCCTGGAGTCATACAGCGAATTCTCCCACGGGCGGCGTTGGCTTGAAATTCTAGCGGCGCACGGTTGGGGGCAACCAGGTTGGCCGGTGGAATGGGGAGGCACTGACTGGAGTACGATTCAGCACTACATCTTCAGCCGCGAATTGGCGCTCGCCGGAGCACCGCGCGGCTTCAACAACCATCCGGGGTCTTGCATCCTGAGCTATGGCACCGAGGTGCAGAAGGCGCGCTTTCTGCCTGACATCCTGCAGGTGCGTACCATCTGGGCGCAAGGATATTCCGAGCCCGAGGCGGGATCGGACTTGGCATCCCTTAAGACTTCAGCGGTTGTTGACGGGGAGGACTACATCCTCAACGGCAGCAAAACCTGGACGACCTTTGCGCATCATGCCGACTGGCTGTTCTGCCTGGTTCGCACGTCTACCGAAGGCCGTAAGCAGCAGGGCATTACTTTCTTGCTGGTCGATTTGCGCTCGCCGGGCATCGAGATCCGGCCCATCGTCAACCTGGCCAGGCAGCACGATTTCAATCAGGTGTTCTTCACCGACGTGCGGGTTTCCCAAGCAAACCGCATCGGACCTGAGCATGAGGGTTGGACGGTGGCAAAGTACTTTCTGGCGTTTGAGCGACAGGGCAGCGGAGTGGCGCGGTTGCTGCGCCGGCTCGAACACCTGAAGCACATCGTCACATTGGAACGCGCCAACGATGGTGGCCGGCTTGGCGATGATCCGCAGGTGTGTCGGCAAATTTCTGAGATCGAGATAGGGCTCCGCGCTCTAGATGTTTGGGAACTGCGCCTGACCAGCCAACTCAGCCGAGGCGAAGAGCCTGGTTCTGAGGTGTCGGCCACCAAGGTGCTCAGCGCGGCCTTGATGCAGCGTATTACTGAGCTCAGCATGCGCGCCATGGGCTACTACGGATTTCCCTACGACCCTGACGCCCTTGGTGGGGCCAGTAACGATCAGCCCGTGGCACCCGAATACGGGACCACCGAGACCCTTCGCTACTTCATGAAGCGCGCGGAAACCATCTATGCGGGGTCGGACCAGGTGCAACGCGACATTCTGGCTAAACGCGTGCTATCCCTGTAAATAATATTAATATAAATCAGTATCTTATGAGGTATTTATAAATGGGTGTTCAGCTTACGCAAGAAGAGATCGATGAGTTTCTGACCGAAGGTCACACGGTGATTCTTGCCACCACGCGCAAGTCGGGCGAACCGTTCATGACGCCGTTGTGGTACGTCTACGAAAGTGGCGCGATTTATCTGAGGACGCGTGCCAGGTCTGCCAAGGCGCAGCATATCGAGCGCGATCCGCGCGTGTGCCTGATGGTGGAAGCCGGTGAGAAATGGGTGGACCTCAAGGCGGTGATCATCAACTGCCATGCTGAGGTGGTGGAGGACGAAGCCGAATTCAAGCGCATTCAGGGGATGCTTGGCGAAAAGTACGCTGCGTTTCGTGCGGAAGTGGCGAAAGCACCCAAGGCGACCAAGAAACACTACGCAACCTCTTCCGTGCTGTTCAAATGCGAGCTTCGACAAGGCGAGGTGCGCTCCTGGTACAACCGCAAGCTGCGCGGCCTTGAGAAGGCCGGCTGAGCGCCATGTCAGAGAACCCCGGTAATCCGGGAGGGATGCTGTTTGATCCGGGCGGTTCGCGCAGCGCGCTTTGCCGGCGCTGGTACGCTGAAGGCTACTACCGCGATCTCACGTTTCCTGTGGTCATGGCTCAAGGTCGGCGCGAGTTCGGCGATCGGCGGACGGTCTTCTATTCGGAGCGCGGCACCAGGGAGGTGACCGTCGACGAGCTGCATGCCCGCGCCAAAGGCTTGGCGGGTTCGTTATACGGACTGGGCGTCCGCTCCGGCGATGTGGTGGCCATTCAGGTGCCCAACTGGGTCGAAGGCAATCTGATGTTCCAGGCCACCATGTTGTTGGGGGCCGTGGTGCTGCCGATCATTCACATATACGGCGCCGCTGAGGTCAGCTACATCTTGAAGGAGAGCGGTGCCAAGGTGCTGGTGATTCCCGACCGCTGGCGCAATATCGATTACCTGGACCGGTTACAGCACATTGTGCGAACACCACAGCTCAAGCGGGTGCTGATTGTCGGTGACACCGCTCCAGGGAACACCATCGGCTGGACTGAGCTGGAAGGCATGGCCACGGCTGACTATCCCGAACCCGAGCTCCACGCGGATGATCTGGCCGTTATGCTGTTCACCTCAGGTACCACGTCCGACCCCAAAGGCGTGATGCATTCGCACAACTCTTTGCTAGCGGAACTGGGCGCTTCGCAGCAGGAGGCGGGCCCCGCAACCGTGACGTTGTCGCCCTGGCCGGCGGGACACATTGCGGGTGTGCTCGGAATACTACGTGGATATATCGCCGGATCCGAAAGCGTTTTGATGGACGCCTGGAACGCCGATGCCGCTGCACGGCTGATTGCGGAGTATTCAGTAGCCTCCACGTCGGGCACGCCATACTTCATCAATTCGCTGCTCGACGCGGCCAGCGAAGGCAATCACGATCTATCCAGCCTCAAAACGGTGCTTGCTGGAGCAGCAAACGTACCCCCGGAAACTCTGCAGCGGTGCGAGGCGCTCGGTATCGTGACGTTTCGCTCCTACGGCTCATCGGAGCATCCCACCATCAGCGGGGGTGATCCGTCCCAGCCTTTGGAGAAGCGCACCCACACAGACGGAACGCTGCGGCCCGGTTGTGAAGTCAGAATTGTTGACGATGACGGCAACGACCTACCAAGGGGCGCAGATGGCGAGATCATCTCCATCGGACCCGATCAGTTTCTCGGCTACCACCAGCCGTCGTTCAACGAAGATGCGTTCTATCCGGGTGGCTGGTTCAAGACCGGTGATATCGGGCACCTCGATGAAGACGGCTACCTGACCATCACAGACCGCAAGAAAGACATTATCATCCGGGGTGGTGAGAACATCGCATCCAAGGAGGTGGAGGACCTGTTGGCGACCCATCCTGCGGTGTCGGAAGTCGCCGTGGCCGCCATGCCCGATGAACGGCTGGGCGAAAAGGTATGCGCATTTGTCATCGTGCGTGGCGGGGAGGTGCTGGACCTGACCGACATCGCGGAGCATTTTGCGGCGCTGCAGGTCGCCAAGCAGAAGGTTCCGGAGCATCTCGTATTGGTGGACGATCTGCCACGCACTGCGTCGGGCAAGGTGAAGAAGTTCGAATTGCGTGAGCGGCTGAGACAGACTGACGGCGGCTCCGCAACCACTCGATAAGCAAAAGGGGGATGCATATGCGTGTAGATATCGTAGTTCCTAATGAGGGGCCCTATGCGGAACAGGCGATAGCAAGTTGTCCAGACCTGGAAGGGATGGGTTTTGACGGGCTATGGCTCACCGATCACGTGGTCGGATTCGAGGTCTTTCAGCCGGTGTATGGCGACTACTGGCTGGAGGCGCTCAGCACCCTGGCCTACCTTGCCGGCACCACCGAAAAGATCAGGCTTGGCATCGGCGTGCTGGTTATTCCCTATCGCGATGCTGTATTTGCCGCCAAATCACTGGCCACCATCGACACGCTGTCCAATGGGCGCGTGGATCTGGGTGTTGGAACCGGGTGGTCGCGCGCCGAGTTCTTTGCGCTCGGCCGGCAGGCGCAGTTCGAGCGGCGCGGCCCCTACACCAACGAGGCGCTTGACGTGATGCAGGCCTGTTGGAGCGCAGAAGGGGACGTTGCCTTTTCCGGCGACTTTCACAGTTTTCGCAAGGTGCGCTTTCAGCCGCGGCCCGTTCAGCAGCCGCGGATTCCCTTTTGGGTTGGCTCCCGGGGCACTGCCTCAGCACCGCTGCGGCGCGCGGCAAAGTACGCGGACTATTGGCACCCCACGGGTCTGTCGCCGGAAGAAATTTCCGAGGGCAGCCAGGTCATCAACGACCTGGCAGGACGCAGCGTGCCGACGAGTTTGCGCGGGCAAATTGCAAGCGACGCCTCGGTGGCAGAGATCCAGGATTGGCTCGGCAGCTATCGGGACGCCGGCTGCGTGCAGGTTGCGGCGGACACCAAGTCGGCGAGCTTCGATGCATTCATATCGGCGGCCCAGCGGATCTCGGAAGCTGCCGCCACGCTTTAGCGTTGCGCGGCCATAAGGACCGTGACGTGCATTACGGCGTGCGCGAAGATGGGATGGCAAGCCGTCCTCAGTAAGGCAGTTCGTTGAAAGGCACGCCCTTGTCGGCGCGCATTTCTCCAGGCATTTCCAGGGCGCGTTCGGCTAGCTGATTACGCAATACCTCATCCGCGCCACCGGCGATGCGCAGCGCAGACGACCAGAGGTACTGGTAGAACACTTCTTCCCGGTCGTGCTCCTCAGTACTGAATGCGCCCGCGTATTCGTCCAGGTCCATGAGGAAGGCTTGGGTCTGTTGCAGCAGGGTTGCGGATATGAGCTTGACCAATGCTACGGTTGGGGGCAACGGGTCGCCTGTCTTGGCCTGTGCGCTCAGACGCGCGGCAAAGTTCTTTAGTCCCTGCTCCTGCACAAACCAGCGCGCCAGCTTGGCTCGGGCAGCTTGGCTGTCTAGAGCGCTACCCCCGTCGCGCGGCGTTGCTGCCGCCTGCCGAATCAGTGCCCGGACGGAACCCGGTCGATCGCCACGCCCGCTGCCGCCTGTGCGGCTCTGATTGCGCTCGGTGGCCAGTACCGTCATGCAGCACGCCCAGCCCTCACCCTCAGCCCCAATGCGGTTCCCGTCCGGGACAACTACATCGGTTAGAAAAGTCTCGTTGAAATCCGAATTGCCGGTAATCTGTCGAATCGGCCGCACCTCCACGCCGGGGCTCTTCATGTCCACCAGAAAGAAGGTAAGGCCGTTGTGCTTGGGTAGTGTGGGATCGCTGCGGGCAATGAGAATGCCCCAGTCTGCATGGTGCGCCCAGCTGGACCACACCTTCTGTCCGTTGACCACCCAACTATCGCCGTTCTTCACCGCGCGAGTGCGCAGCCCGGCCAGATCCGACCCCGCTGCGGGTTCCGAAAAGAGCTGGCACCAGGTGATGTCGCCACGGTGGGTCAGCGTGCCGAAGTGGTTGTACTGCTCAGGTGTGCCGTGGCGTTTGACGGCGGCCATGGTCATGGCGAAGCCGATGCTCACCCCAGTAAAGGTGGGTGTGTGATAGCGGGCTTCCTCCTGGGCGAAGATCGCCGCTTGCTGCGCGCTACCGCCCGCACCGCCCGCGGAGGTGGGCTCGGCGATGGCCGAATAGCCGGCGTCGAACTTCTTTCTGACCCACGCTTTGCTGCGCGCTACCAGCTCGGCTTCTGAGAATTCCCGCGGTGTGGCGTATTCGGCGGCGTGTTCTGCCAGCCACGCCCGCGCGCGTGAGCGGTATTCGTCAAGCTGGGATTGTTCGCTCATGGTGTGCTTCCAAACGCCTCAAGCGGCCCTAGACGGATCTGCTTCGTCTGCAAGGGCATCGATGAGGACGTCTGTCCACGCCTCGATGCTGCCAAGGCTCAATGCCAGCAGACGAGCGCGCCGGTAGTGAAAGTGACAGTTCGCTTCCCAGGTGAAGCCGATGCCGCCATGCAGCTGCAAGTTCTCGCGCGCCGCCGTTTCGTAGACCTCCGTGGAGCCGATGCGAGCGGTGGCGGCCGCGATCGTGTTGCCTGGTGAAGCGGCAGCATGCAGTGCGTTGGCGCTGGCGAGCTCCAGTGCTGCCAGTATGTCGGCAAGCTTGTGCTTTACCGCCTGGTAAGAGCCCAACTGGCGACCGAAGATGTGGCGCTCCAGGGTGTAGTCCCGGGCCATGTACAGCGCGCCTTCGGCGCCACCAACCTGCTCGAAGGCCTGCAGCGTGGCGAATGTATCGAAGAGTTGCGCGACCACCGCGCTGCCCGAGGCCCCTTCCAGAACCTCGCAGCGAGCGTCGTCAAATCGGATCTCGGCGTGGTGGCGCAGTTCATCGAACCCGTCCAGGGTGGTGCGGCCTACCTGGGCTTGGTCGAGCTCAACCACCGCCAGGGTATCCTCGCCCTTACGATCTGCCAGTACGACGCAGAAGTCGGCAACACCGGCATCGGGAACCGGCATCTTGGCGCCGCTTATACGTGCACCAGCCACAGTGGTACTCAACGGGCGGGTCGAAGGGGATCCGGGGCCTTCGGCCCAAGCGAACGTGGCGATGCGAGTTCCGCTGGCAAGGTCTGGTAACCATTGGGCTTGCTGTGCCGGCGTGGCGGCATGCTTGATGGCCTCAGCCGCCATGCAGGTGGAGGAAAAGAACGGCACCGGCGCTACGGCACGGCCGAGTTCCTGGTTGATGAGAGCGAGCTCCAGGGCACCAAGCCCGACACCGCCATAGGATTCGGGAATAGCGGCGCCGAGCAGGCCCAGCTCTCCCATCACGCGCCATAGCTCCTCGCGCCAACCGACGTTGCTGGTAATCAGTTCCCGCAGTATCTCCGGCTGGGCGTGCTCGTCGCAGACAGCGCGCACCTGATCGCGCAGTAGGCTTTGTTCCTCCGTGAGAGTGAAGCTCAATGCAATCTCGTACAAGCTTACTAGTAGATCGAAATCCTATCGGTTGCCCGCCGCGCTGGCCAGCTAGTCGAAGATCGAAATTCCCTGCCGTTTTGCGCAAACATCCAGACCACGATCGTGGCGGTTTTCTACCAGGTATGGGCGTACCGTGATCACCTCCACCCGGTCCGTCGGCAGATCTTCCGGGCGATCGTCCACCAGCACCGCGTTGTCGAACGTGTCGACGAACTCGAGCGTGTACTTGCCGCTGGCATCGCGCTGATCCTTTTGCTCGAAGGCATGAAATAAGTGCGATACCTGGCAGCCGCGTGCGCGTTGCTGGGCATATTCCGTGCCGCCCGCGCTCCAAAGGATGACGCGGCAGCCAGTGTCGATCAGGTGCTCAATCAATCGCGTGGCGCCGGGTCGCCAAGACTTTCCGGTCGAGGAGTCGAACAGGCAGGCGTCCACGTCGAATAGCCACACTTCGTTGCTGCTCATACCTGGTCCTATTCGCCTGGGTAAGAAATTAGTGGCTGCTCAGTGCTCATACAACTTTAGCCGCTCGACGATGTTCGTGGGGTCTCCGGTGCTGCTGAGCGCAAGTTCCAGCATTAAAGCGCTTTCGATTCGGGAGCCTTGGCATCGCGCTCCGCCAGCTGTTCCCGCAGCCGTTTTTGCATTTCTTCGCCCAGTGGGTAGCGATAGAGCAGGGCGACGACTAGCAGTTCGGACACGGCCGGGATGAACGCGTATACGTAGCGCAGCCCGTCGAGCTGAGCCTGCTCGTTGGGGCCGGTGGGATCGAAGCCGATTAACGCCAGCACCGGGTAGCCCAAACCGATGCCCAGCGCGCCGCCCACCTTCATCGTCGTGGTCACCGTTGCGTAGAACAGACCCGCGCGGTCCTGGCCGGTCTGCAAGCGGTCGTAGTCGACAATGTCGGCAACCATGGAACGAATGAGAAAGGGCACGCCTGCGTACACGATTCCGGACATGAAAAACAGGCTGGCGAACAGCAATGCATCACCCTTTCCGGGCAGCATGTAAGAAACGGTGACCACCACATGCAGCAACACGCCCAGAGCCGCTGCTTTGTGTTTGCTCATGTGTTTCGAGACCTTTATCCACAGCGGCACCGCGATAGGTCCGGCTGCGAAGTACGACAGCATGATGATGGCGGACCACTCGGGCATCTCGATGATCGCGCTGACGTAGAAGATGAACACAGAGGCCCTGATGGCGCCTGGTATGTGAATGAACAGATCGGCGATGACGATCCTGCGGATGAACGGATTTTGCGCCAGCACCTTGGCTGCAGCTTTGAAGCCGATGGGGTTTACCGCATGCGCTACCGGCCGCTCTCCCACGTAGCGCACGGCGATGAAGATGGCGACCGGCGTGAGCGCCAGCACGTACCAGCCCATGGCGTTCATCTTCAGCACGTTCGACAACGCGCTGCCCGTTTGCTCGAGCACGGCCGGGATCAGCAGCACGAGCGTCATGGATCCCAGGTGGGCAAATTCCCGCCAGCCCTGAACCCGCGAGCGCTCGTGATAGTCGTCGGTTAGCTCTGCACCCCAGGCGATGTGTGAGATGGTCAGCAGGGTGAAGCCAACGTAAAGCAGCAGCAGCGTGGTCAGCAGATAGGTGCTGCTGCCGTACGAACCTGGAAACAAGTTCGGGAACATCATCAGTACGGTGGAGACCATGAGGATGGGGATGGCGATCACCATCCAATGGCGACGTCGGCCCCAGCGTGACGGGAACTTGTCGGATAGCACGCCCATTACCGGATCGGTAAACAGGTCCCAGAAGCGGGCGATCATGAATATGGTACCCACCGCGGTCAGGCCCAGACCCATATCTGTGGCGTAGAACGGAGGCGCGTAGATGGTCAGCGGTGTGGCGAACGCCGCGATGGGAAGCGCTGGGGCAGAGTAGGCGGCAAGTTTTCTGGTTGTCAGGCGCACGAGTATGGGTTGCGATTTCGACTACGCGGGAATGGTGCCGTTGGCAACCAGGCGTTCGATGTCTTCGTCGGGGTAGCCAATCTCTGCCAGAATGGCGCGGGTGTGCTCGCCGATGCGAGGCGGCTTGCCAAGCTGAGGCTTCAGCGGCTCTCCGTTCGCGTAGAACGTGGGTGGCCCGGCCACCTGGGTTTGCATCTCGCCGGCTTGCGTGGGGTGTGGCACTTCGACGAAACAGCCGGCCGCAATGGCCTGCTCATCTTGCACCAGCTCGGCCATGCTTTGTACCGGTTCCCATCGCACGCCCGCTTGTTCCAGGCGTTGGCTCACGTCAGAGAAGTCCAGCTCGCAGAACAGAGCGTCGATCGCGTCTACCAGCTCGGCACCGTTGTCACGCATCGATTTCGGGTCCGCCCAACGCGGGTCGTCCACCAACTGCGGTTGCCCGAGGGCAGGTGCGAGCTGCTCCAGGCTCGTGTGCAGCTGCAGCCAGCGACCGTCTTTGGTCTTGAAGTAGTTGGCCAGCGGCATCACCTGCTCGTGGCGTCCCTTGCTCGATCCCACCCGTCCGCGGCTGAGTTGGTTGGTGACGTCGGTGCTGAACGCCCATACCCCGGAGCGCAGCAGCGACACGTCGACAAGACGGCCTACCCCGGTGGACTCACGTTCCAATAGGGCGGCCAGTATGCCGGTGCATGCCGACAGTCCGGTAATGCGGTCCCCCACCGCCTGGCGTATGGGCAGCGGGTCACGGCCCTTTTGAGTGAGCAAACCGGTGCCGCCACCGCGTGCCCAGAAGCCCAGATTGTCAGTGGCGGGGCGGTCTTTGTCCGGACCCTGGCGGCTGAAGCTGGAAACCTGGCCGTATACCAGCCGTGGATTGATGGCGGCGAGGTCGTCGTAGTCGAGCTGCAGCGCGGTAAGCTGACCGGGCAGCATGTTGGTGATGAAGACGTCGGCATCCTGGACCAGGCGGATGATAATCTCGCGAAACTCTGGGCTCTTAGTGCTCAGCGCAATGGAGCGTTTCCCGCGGCTATGCAGGTCGAAGCTGGTCGAGCCGAGCAGCCCACCGGTGCCGCGCATCGGATCGCCGCTGTGGGGTTCGATCTTGACCACGTCCGCCCCCCAATCGGCCAGCAGCCCGGCGGCCGCCGGACCTGCAACCATGGTGGAAAATTCAATGACGCGCAGCCTATCGAGCACGGGTGCTCCACAGTGTGTTCTAGTGTTGAGTGGAGCATACTGACGTCGGCAAGTGATTTGAAGGATGTGCGATGAGGTTGGGTGCGATGCTGGCTCCGTTTTCCGCTGAGCCATTGGAAACCCCGCTCACCGAGCGTGCGCGTCGCTATGCGGGCTGTGGCTACGAAAGCCTGTGGGCTGCCAGCTCAATCGGGCGCGGCGTGTTCATGATCGATCCGTTTGTGGCTTTGGCCGCGGCGGCCAGCGTGACCGAGGGCTTGGAACTCGGCACCAGCATCGTGCAGGTGCCCTTGTATCACCCGGCAGACCTGGCACACCGGGTCCTGTCGCTGGTCGAGGTGTGCGGCGATCGCTGCATCTTGGGCGTGGGGGCTGGTTCCACGGAGACGGATTTCGAGGTGTTGGACAGGGACTATTCGGCGCGCTTGCGCACGTTGCACGACAATCTTTCTCTGGTTCGCAAGCTTGTTAAGACGGGCGAGGGAAGTGAATTTTCGCTGAATCCAATCCCAACGCCCGCGCCGCGTATCTTTTACGGTACCTGGGGCAGTGACATTGAAAGAGCCGCGCGCGACTTCGATGGATGGATCGCATCTGCACGTTTTCGCAATGCGGAGGAGCTTCGCGCACGCCTGGACCGCTACAGGGAGGCCGGTGGCCAGCGGGCCATCGTCACCACCATTCTGGTTACCGCGAAGACCGATCTCGGTGCTCTGGGTGAACGCCTGCAGCAGTACGCTGAATTTGGCTTTGATGACGCGGTGATCATGTTCATGCCGGGAGCGCCCGACCCGGAAGGCGTTCGCGCGCTGGTTTAGATTGGAAGTCGCGTCACGGGGAGCGCGCCCAGGCCCGTTCAGCCCAGATGCGGGATGACGTCTTGCCCCACCTGGTGGATGAAGGCGTTGAGGTCGGGCACTACGGCTGCAAACGCCAGCTGGTTCACGCCGAGCTTCTCGAGCTCTCCCGCTCTCGATATCCAGTCCGAGGGCGTGCCGACCATGGCGAAGTTGTGGCTCAGAAAGTCCTGCAGGCCGAGGTCTACCACTAGTTGCTCGTTGGGATTCAAGCCGCCATCGTCACTGATGAAGGTGTGGGTCCGGGAGTCGTAGCGGCGCGCCAGTTCGGCGATGGGCGCCTGAAATTCCTTAGGAAGGAACTTTCCTTCCACGCCGGCCTGAAAGGTGTGGTGCGCGATACCGCCAAGGGCCGACAGGCAGCCGCGCACCGAGGTGTCGTAATCGTCGTCGATGTTGGCGCGCACGTGCCACCAGATGTCGAGATCGTCCAGGGTACGCCCGGACTGTTTGGCGCCCTTTTCTAAGTGCAATAGCGCGCCGTCGATGGCGCTCGGTGTGAGCCCAAGGGTAATGTAGACCCCATCGGCGATGCGCCCGGCCAGTTCGAGCGCTTTGGGTCCGCCGGCCGCCAGGTAGATGGGCACCGCTTGATCGGTCCACACCAGGCGTGCCGTTCCTCCCCGGTAGGGTGCCTCGGATTCCCGCCACAACTGCTGCATGGTGAGTACGTATTCTTCCAGGCGTGCAAGCGTTGATCGTTTCAGGCCGAGATTGAGCAGGCCGCTGTCACCGGTGCTGATGCCGATACGAAAGCGCCCGTTAGACAGTTCGTTGAGCGTGCTGCTCGCACCAGCGGTAATGGTTGGATGTCTGGAAACCGGATTGGTGATGAAGCTGCCGATCTTGCAAGTGCTGGTGTTGAGTGCCAGCAGCGTCAGCGCCACGTACTGATCCCTGAGCAGTGCGGGAGAGTCGCCGGTGCAGACCAAGTCGAAGCCTGCAGCTTCTGCGTTGGATACCCATCGAACGAACTCGTCTTTCGGCAGTGGTTTGCTAGCTATACCAAAAGAGACTGCCATAATTGATTGTGCGTATGGACGAAGCGTGAGTTTAGGCACACTCGGACTGGGTATACAACGCCTCGCGAGCGACGGCGGACAGCGCTCCACGGCATCTGTCGATCGGTTCGGGTCGAATGAAACCGCAAAAAGGAGAGGGCATCGTGGTGACTACGCCGCCGCTGACAGACATTCGGGTTCTAGAGCTGAGCACGGGCATCGCCGGGCAGACGGCGGGAATGCTGTTGGCAGACCTTGGCGCGCAGGTCGTGCGGCCGGTATCAACCCAGTTGCCCGACGAAAAAGCGCTGCCCGGATTCTTGTGTTGGAATCGCGGGAAGACGTTGGTCGACTCCTTGGAAGATCCATCGGAACGCGCGGTGGAGTTGTGCCGGCTGGCGCAAAGAGCGGACATCCTGCTGGCCGACACCCATCCCGGGCAGCTTGAACTTCAGGGGTTGGATGCCGCAACAATGGCCGCCGCCGCGCCGGGGCTGATACACATTTGGATGCCGCCGATCTCTGCGGGCGGACGATGGGCGCACCTGCCGCATGATGCTTTGTTGCTGGATGCGGTCTCAGGGTTCGCAGCGCACCATCCAGCAACTGAAGAACGCCCCGTCGCGTCCGTTGTACCTACGCGGTTGCATCTGCATGGCGCGATGTCGGCGGCCGCTGCATTGGCTGGCTTGTTGGCGCGCGCACGGGACGGTTGGGGGCGCGCGGCTACGGTTACTGGGCTGCAAGCAGCGGGCGCGGCGCTGTGTACGCTCATGACCGCGTCCATCGACGGCCCGCCCATCATCTCTACCGGCAAGGTAGTTGGCGGTGGCTGCCAGTTTCGTTTGTATCAGTGTGGCGATGAGAAATGGATATTCCTCGGCGCGCTATCTCCCGAATTGTTCTTTCGCGCGCTCGATGTACTCGGGCGTATGGACGTTATGGTGCGCGAAGACGTTGCCGGCGACTTCACGAACATCCTGCGCCCTGAGATTGCAAAGCTGGTATCAGCGGAGCTAGAAGTCGTATTCAAAACGCGCTCGTCCGTTGATTGGCTCGACGCGTTCAGGGCGGCCGATGTACCTATAGCGCCGCTGCTGGATCCTAGTGCCTGGCTCGAAGGGGAGGTGGTTGCCGGCGCCTGCCCGCCGGTGCGCGCAGCCCATCCATCGGTGGGTCAACTGCTTACTCCGGGTCTCTTTATGGACCTGTCGAATACGCCGGGCCATGCGGGCCCGGCGCCGCAACCCGGTAGCTATGCGGATATCCGTGATGTGTGGCAGGGCGTGACCCCCGAGCGTCCTGAGAATGAGCGGCTTGATCAGCACACGCTCCCGCTGGCGGGATTGCGCGTGGTGGACGCTTCCACGTTTCTCGCTGGGCCCTTCGTATCTAGCTTGCTGGCCACACACGGTGCGGAGGTCATCAAGGTGGAAAGCCCTGCGGGTGACCCCTACGGTGTGTTCACCGCACCTTATGCCATCGTCAACGAGCACAAGCGGACGGTCAAACTCAACCTGCGCGATGCCGAGCAACGGGCGCGATTTCTTGAATTGGTTTCTCAGGCGGACGTAGCGGTGGACAACTTATTACCTGCCAGCCTTGAACGCCTGCAGTTGGGGCCTCACGTGTATGAGCGGGCCAACGGCAATCTGGTGCGATGCTCGGTCACAGCTTTCGGACAGGTGGGCGCGTGGGCGGATCTTCCAGGTTTTGACCCACTGCTGCAGACGCTCAGCGGGTTAGCGGCGGTGCAGGGAGGCGATGGTCGACCGATCACCGCAAACGCACCAGTGCACGATGTGACCACAGGGGCCATAGGTGCCTGCGGGACTCTGGCGGCTCTGTATGTGCGCGAAATCACTGGTGAATCGCAGCGTGTGTTCACTTCCCTTGCTGCGGTGTCCACCTTGCTGCAGAGCGGTGAACTGACGACCTACGAAGGTCGACCAGCACGTGCGTGGGGTGGGGTGGACCATCCCGGGCCTAATCCGTGGCAGCGTTATTATCGGGCCAGCGATCGCTGGATTGCGATTTCGGCGCGCACCTCAGAGCAGCGCAGCGCGCTGGTGAGCGTATTGAACTACGCCGGACCGGCCGACGCCGACGAATCCGAGCTTGCCGCAGCCATAGCCGCTCTGATTGCAGAGCGCAGCGTGGAAGATTGGGTGGTTGCGCTGGCTGCCGCGGGCGTGCCGGCATGTCAGGTGCTCGAACGCGTCGAGTTCGACGATCCATTTCTGCGTGATCAACGCTATACCAAGGTGGTGCACTCGACTACGGTGGGGCGCCTACGCTTGATCGGGGGTTTCGCGGACTGGCGTGGCGCTGAGCGCCGGGAAGGAACGCCACCCGCCGAATTCGAACTGGATCCGGAGACGGTAGGTGAAACGTGGGGTGGCTAGCCGGTGCGCTCGTCCAACGGCACGGGAATATCCAGCAGCGGCGCAAACTGCTGCACGCCGTCAAAGTCTCGCTCTGCTAGGCCCCCGGACATAACGGATCTCGGGATGGTCACCTTGATGATCTGGGCAGGCGCGTACTCATAGATCTCTATGGCGTCTTGCGGAACGCCGTAGAGTGCGCTGACTACCGCCTTGTTGATTGCCCCGCTGTCTAGAGCGACACGAAAGGTCTCCTCGTCGGCGAATCCGATGTCGAAGGTCAGCTTGGTAGCACCCGCGTTGGTGCTCTTGATAAAGCTCGCAAGTTCATCGAGTCTCAGTGGTCCGCGCTCATCCATCACACGTCCTGCATTTCCACCGGGAATAGATCGACAAGCTCCGGCTCATCGATTCCCATGAGATGCCAGATGCTCCATTCGTACACCGGACCCACGTCAATGAGGCTCGGCGAGAACGGATAGGCGAAATTGCCACCACCGCCCATGCGACCCACGATATCCAGCCTGGATCCCGACGGGCCGAGCCGGCTGGCAAGCGCGGAAGCAATTTCCCGGGTTCGGCCGACAATGTCGACGATCAAGCCAACCTCGTGGCTCGGGCGGTCGCGCAGCGGTTCGAAGCTTCCCATCACCGCATCCTTGCCGTAGGTTCGAAACTGCAGTCGGTAGTCTGCATCGTTAATGTCGAGACTGCGGGCGGCACGCGCGATGGCAGCCCGATACGCATCCAGGTACTCATCGAAGCGCTCAATGAGCCGCGGATCTCGCACGCCGGCGATGAGGATTTTGCGGTAACCGACCAGCGCCGCGCCTTCGAGTTTGATGGTAGGTTCCAGCGCCGGCGCGTACTCGCTGCCCGTCACGCGCACGCAGTGCTCGTCGTGCTGGTGGTAGGTGGCATTGGTCGTGTCGATGGTTCCGGTGGGCTGAGCGACCCTAAACGGATCGGGGTTTTCGTGCAGCGTGACGGTCGCGACACTCTTTACCGTGCACTGCGCACCGTCACGGGTAGGCTCAATGACGAACTCGTCATTGCTAATGGTTGCCAGTACGGGAGACCCGTCCTGCGGGCGAGTGGTGGCGAGATAGCCTTTGTCGATGCATTTCGAAGCGTGCCATGCGCTGCCAGGCGAAATGCCGGCGCGCAGGGGTACGCCGGCGAAGATCGCAGGATCGGTAGACCGACCCGCTACGATGACCTCTGCGCCCATCTCCAGTGCTTTGATATATGGCTCGACGCCCATCATGCCGACAATGGCAGAGGAGCTGGCGATGGCTCCGTCGGTAAGGTCCGCCACCTGGCCCAGGGAGGTCACGCGTCCCTGAGCGAGGCGTTCGCGAACCAGTGCCGGGGGAATGTCAGCGGGAATGGTGGCCAACCTGAAGTTCAGGCTTTGTTCGTGGGCGATCTCGCGCACCAGATCGACGGTGGCGTCCACATGTGGACGCGCACCCGCGCCGCCTGCCGACCCGGTAATGAATGGCACGCCGATCTCGCGTGCGGCCTGGATCAGCAGCGACAAGTCGCGCTTGAGAGTAGCTCTGCTTTTTTGCACCTCGCCCGTCCCGAGAAAGTAGGGGCCGAAGTCAGCACTGCCCGCGTCGCATGCGATCAGATGCGGCTCGCGTTCTACGCCAGCCTTCAGGCCCCGGTAAGAAAAGCCGAGACCCAGGTTACAGGTGGCAAGTACCCGGATCGGTTGTTCGGTGCTCACTACCTAGCTTTCCCACCTCTTGAGGTTTAAGAACTCACGCCGGTTTTTCGGCCCGTAGGTGGCGTAGCGCGGGTTGGGTTGGTTCAGGTAGTTGGCGCGATGGTGCGATACCTCGTCTCGGCTTGTGCGCAACTTTGCCTCCTGCATGTCGATGCCGTATACGGGCATGGCGTTGAGCCCAAAAATCTTTGCCCGTAGACGAGGGGTCATCGGCGCGTAGCCAAACCGTTCCTGAAACTCCTTGGATATCTGGAAGGTGCGCAGTGCCTGAATCTGGTCCTGTGGCGAGCCGTACCAGATGGAATCCGTTCCCCATAGCACGTTGTTCTCGCCGCAGTACTTGACGAGTTTGCCGAGGACGTGCGCGGCGTTGTCGGGGTCGCGCATGGCGAAGCGCCATGTGCTTCCAAGCTCTGCGTAAACGTTGCTGTTAGGCGCGATGTCGTTGTCGATGAGGGATTTCACCAGCGTGTCGATGCCGTCGCCAGATCCGTTGCCAACGTAGGGCCCTTCAGCTTTGCTGGCGACAAAACCGGAGTGGTAAACCAAGAAGTTCACATCCGGGTAGCGTTTCGCGACCACGCCGATGTCGTGGCATTGGCTGTGTTCGTAGGAATGCGGTCCAAATGGCAGCCCTTTGTGTACACAGATGATTTTCAGTCCCAGGTCGATGGCTTTCTCGATGAAGGGGATACCCGTGTCTTCATCCGACAGGAAAAAGCCTTTGCCGCCGGGCCCGAACTGGGTGTAGGTCTTCCAGCCGCAAACGTTCCAGCGTTCCTTCAGCTCGTCCATGGCCTGCAGATCACCATCCTGATTGGGATTGACCCTGCCGTGCAGCAGCAGCCGCTGGTTGCCCTCCAGTCCGTCCACGATCTGCCGTGTGGCGTCCGCTTCCTCGATGGTGAGCGGTTCGGTCGCCTTCGTCGACGGGACGAAAGACAGCACCATCATGTCGGTGTCGCTGTCGAGAAACACGTCCTTCACAAACTCCTGTGGGCCGAGGCACTGGAGGTGGCTGTTGGGCACGTTTTCATCGAACAGGCTGCAGCCGGCCTTTTCCTGGAACATGAACCCTCTCCCAGCGTCCGGGTTCTCCTGAATCCAACGTCCGTTGGGGTCCACGAAGTGCCCCTGCACGTCGAAGATGAACTCTTCGCCCGACAGGTGGTGCATGGCCAGCTCAGGATCGAAGGCGGCGTCTGGCTCGAGCTCGAAGCTGCCGCCGGTTTTGCCGGCTTGAGCGTTGACGTCGTTGAAAGCGAGCAGCGTGGTGGCGGCCCCGCAGGATGAGATGAGAAAGCTGCGTCGGTTGAAGCCGGTGCGTCTCGCGTTCTGCGAGGCCTGCTCCAGAGCGAGCTTATTGCCTTCGCGATTGGCTGTGGAGATCTCGATGGGTTGAAACTCGCCGTTGGAGGTGGCGTCGATCTTGATGGGCAGCCGCAGGCCGTCTGGGTCGTGTCGCCGGGTCATGGTGCTTGGTTCCTATGTGGCAATGGGCGGTGTACACCCCGCAGCACCGCTTCGCTAGGCTATCACGAGAACGCATTGACGCGCGTAGCGTCGGGCGGCGCTAACCGATGAGGTTGCAAGGGGGTAAAGAGCGTGCTTGTCGGTCGCTTGCTGAGGTAGGGACTATTGTGGGTGCGGCTGGACCTGCGAGAAGCGTTACTGCTAGTTCCCCAGCAGAGTCGATCTCCTATCCCGAGCCTGTCACCGAGAACTCGATGACGCCTAGCGGTCCGAAATCTGCGCGGTAGCTGCCTGACGTTGCCGGATGAGGCGGTCCCATGGCGCCTGTCATTAGCAGCATGCCGCGTTGTAGGGGCTGGGCGCGTGCCAACAGGTGATTGATCAGCCAGCTCAACGCATTCGACTGGCCTTCGAGCACCGAGGCGGCGCTGTCGTGGTGCAGCACGCTGCCATTGCGGGTGAAAGTGACTGAGATGCTGTCGAGATCAAGGCTGTACACATCGTGCGCGGCACCCTCAATGAACGCATAGGACGCGGCGTTGGCCGCTATCAGGTCTACGCCACTGGGCTTACCGGCCAAGTTGGGTGAGGCGATCTCGATCATGGGCTGGCACGAGGCCATCAGACCGAGAACGCTGTCCGGTTGAACGGGCGCCGTGATGTCGCTGTTCAAGCGATAGCCCAGCTCGGTTTCGAGCAGGATCGGGCGCGGGGCAGTCACCGGCGCCGCGGCCTCACGGACGCCCCAGTCGAACAGAACGCCGGAGACCGGCTCAGTGATGTCCATGCTCTGTTGTGCGGGTTGTGCGGTGAGTGCTGCTTTGTAACCCACCCGAGTGCCGGGCAGTCTGTCTGCAAACGCGGCCTGTATAGCATAGGCGTCAGCAATGGATGCGTCTGCGAGTTCTCCCTGAACGTTGTCAAACGGCGTGTTGCTGAGGTGTGCTTCGGCGTAGCGCTTGGCCCAGTCGGTCATAGCTTGAATCCTGTTGGTGAAGTGGCGCGGTAGCGAAACTCGCCTTTGTCTCCTGTGAAGCAGAAGCTCAGCAGTGCGTCACCCGCTGTGCATTGAACGCCCTTAGTCTGTGAGATGAGACGCTGCAGGCCGTCGTGCATCGTGCGAATGGTAAATTCCTGTAGCGGCCCGACCCGCGGTGCATGAATAGACGGATGCGCGCAGGCCAGCCAGTCGATGAAAAACGGTACGAGCCCTCCCAGGTTGTGGCCGGACAGCCCGAGCAGTTGCCAGTCCAGGCGCGCGCCATCCGGAGCCATTCTCGAGGTGTCGCGGATCTTGCTCGGGACGAATCCCAGCGCTCGCGCGCTGTCAGCCACACCGGGCAGGTTCCTGCTGCGAATGGCCCAATGTAACGGCTGCGGTTGTGGAAGCTGCAACAGAATCTCACCAAAGGTGCCTTTGAGCTGCTGCGCGGGATCGGGGGCGATGAGCTCCAGATAGCAATCCGATCCGAACGAAGCCAGCGCGTTCTTGGTGCCTAGGCCTCGATGTGATCCGCCCGGGCTGGGCACGCACCCGGTTTCGTCCGCGAACTGTGCGATGGCCGCGTCCAGGTCCGCGGCCGCGATGACGATGTGGTCGAGTTGGTTCACCGCAGGCGCTGGTGGGTTTTCAGCCGCGCCCGACGTAGGGCATCTTGGTGGCCATGAGGGTAATGTTCAGCACGTTGGCGTTGGGCGGCAAGCTGGCCATGTGCACGATGGTGTCGGCTACGTGCTGCACGTCCATGCGCGGCTCCACGATGGTGTCGCCGTTTGGCTGCAGAATGCCTCGAGACATGGGCTCTGTCATCTCGGTGGCCGCGTTGCCGATGTCGATCTGGCATGCGCAGATGTCGTGCGCGCGCCCGTCCAGGGCGATGCTCTTGGTGAGACCGGTCACCGCATGCTTGGTGGCCGTATAGGGCGCCGAGAAGGGGCGCGGTACCTGGGCGGAAATGGAGCCGTTGTTGATGATGCGCCCGCCTTGGGGATCCTGCCGCTTGAAAATGCGAAATGCTGCTTGAGTGCACAGGAACATGCCGTTCAGGTTGGCATTCACCACGTCGAGCCAGGTTTCATACGGCAGCTCATCCAGCGGCACCGGGGGCGCCCCCCGGCCGGCATTGTTGAACAGCAGATCCAAGCGGCCAAATTTCTCCACGGTCTGGTCGAAGGCACGTTTGACCGATTCGGGTTGGCCTACGTCGGTGATCACGGCCAGGGCATTGTCTGCGCCGCATTGCTCTGCGGCCTGATTGAGCAACTCGCCCCGGCGGGCGGTGAAGGTCACTTTCCATCCGGCTGCGACCAGCGCCAAGCCGGCCGCCTTGCCGATTCCGGCGGATGCGCCCGTGATCAGCGCGACTTTGTGCTGGGCGCCCATGACGGCTAGCTCCACATGTGGGCGCCACCGCATACGGTCAGCGCCTGGCCCGTTATGTAGCCGCTGGCCGCGTCTGCGGCGAGAAACACGGTGAGGCCCTTCAGGTCGTCGGCCTCGCCCAGCCGGCGCAGCGGAATCTGCTCGTTGGCGCGCTGCTCGGCTTCCGGGTTGTCCCAAAGCGCCTGCGCGAAGTCGGTGCGCACCAGGCCGGGGCAGATGGCGTTTGCGCGCACGCCCTTAGGGCCCAACTCGGCGGCGAGATTGCGCGCCAGTCCAATCAATGCCAGCTTCGAGATGCTGTAGGCACCCAGGGCCACAGATGCACTGAATGCGCCGGTGGAGGATGTAAACATCATGGAACCAGCCCCTTTTGCCACCATGTCCGGGGCTACCATCTGCGCCAGCCAGTGATTGGCTTTGACGTTGGTAGACATGATCTTGTCGAAGGCTTCGTCGGAAATATCCGACATGGAGCCGTGGAACGGGTTGACACCGGCATTGCCCACCAGGATATCGATGTCGCCCAGACGCTCGTGGGTTGCGTCCACCAGGGACTGCAGTTGGTCCTGGTAACCGGCGTTGCAGGCAAACGCATGCGCGCGCTCGGCCCCTACCCGCTGGTTGATTTGCGCGGCCGTCGCCTCGCATTGCTCCAGCTTGCGGCTGGAAATCATGACGCTGGCGCCGTGTTCGGCAAGCGCCTCGGCCATGGCACGGCCCATGCCTTTGGATGAACCCGTGAGCAGAGCCACCTTACCGGTGAGGTCGAATAGTGCGGTTTCAACCATTGTTCCTCCTGTTGGTCGCCGACGCATAACTCCGGCTTGAACGAGTAGTCTTCAGGGCATGGTAACAATTTGCATGAGCGGTCAGGCTGCCGTGACGAGAACTTTTACGGGCGCGTGAGCACCGCCCAGACGCGTAAGCGCAGGCGGTGCCCCGCGCGGCGGAAGACCGCCTGCGCCATTGGTCTGGCCAATCCAGGTGTGCCGATGTCGTCCTGAAATCCCATAACGGGCAACGAGCACGCAGCTTGCAGTGGGTGGTGGTGCTACATCCACACCATGGTGATCCACTCCGCTACCAGGGCGGGCTTGGATTCACCTTCAATCTCGATGGATACGTCGTGGGTGATCTGGCGTCGGTCGTCACCCTTGTCCTCGATGCCCTGCACGACGAAGTGTCCGCGAATGCGCTTGCCGTTCTTGACCGGAGCCATGAAGCGCACCTTGTTGTAGCCGTAATTCACCCCCATCTTGGTGCCGGAGACTCCGGGCATGGCCTGATAGGCCATCACCGGCATCATGGACAGGGTCAGCAGGCCGTGGGCAATGGTTCCGCCGAATGGCGTCACCTTGGCGGCGTCCGGGTCCACGTGCAGAAACATGTGGTCTTCGGTGAGGTCGGCAAACTGATTGATCTTTTCCTGATCCAGGGTGAACCAGTCGGATACTCCGATTTCCTTGCCGGTGAAAGATTGGACTTCGTCGAGGGTCATGGTGCGTACCGGGCCTTGCATGGGTGTTCCTTTGGCGTGGTTGTCAGACTCCAGTGTGCACCAAACCGGCCAGCCTTGCTCTATGCGACAAAGGGATTTGCGCCAGCGGTTCCCGTGATTGCAGATGCTAGTATCGGGTCGCGTTGTGGTATCGGGCTGGTGCTGACCAGGCGGTGAATGCGTTGAATTCAATAAGGAGCTGCATGTGACGGATGACGTTCTGCTGAACGACAATGGCATTGGCGTTGAGGTGGCGCGTCTCTGGGCCGAGCGGGCGCCCGGAGCGGAAGGCGACAATGTGCTCGACATACCCGTGCTGTCAGTGCATTTGCCCGACGAGGCCAACGGCTGCGCTATGATCGTGTGCCCCGGTGGTGGGTACAGAAGTCTCGCCTCGGATCACGAGGGCCTGCAGGTGGCCAGGTGGCTCAATGGCATGGGCATTGCCGCTTTTGTGCTGCGTTACCGGTTGGGGCCCACCTACCACTCCTCGGTTTCGCTGCTGGATGCACAGCGGGCTATCAGATACGTGCGTACGCGCGCGGCCGAGTTCGGTATCGCTGCCGACCGGGTCGGTATGCTGGGATTCTCGGCGGGCGGACACTTGAGTTGTGCCGCGGCGACGGCATGGGACGGGGGCAATCCAAACGACGTTGATCCCGTCGAGCGAGAGGGGTGCCGGCCGGATTTCATCGTTCCGATCTATGCGGTGACCAATGGGGCCAAGCGGGGTCGCAAAGCTGACGAGTACCACCCGGTGGACGAGGCGGTGAGCGAAAGGACCCCGCCCGCGTTTATCGTCACCACCCACGAAGACATCACCGTGCCGGCCAATCAGTCGACCCTCTTTTACGATGCGATGTTGGCCGCGAACGTTGGCGCCGAACTGCACATCTTCAACGACGGCGAGCATGGACTGGGTCTGATGCCTGGCGACCCCGATGCGGGCCAGTGGACCCAACTGTTAGCACGCTGGCTGCGGCGCCGGGGTTTTCTCACGGACTTCCCACGCATCGCCGTGCTCGGCTCGCTGCTCATCGACGAGGCGGCGCCCGCAAATGCCTGGATTACCTTCCTTCCGGAAGGGCACAACCAGCCGCTTGGCCGAGCGCGAATTACGGGTCGGTCGGCGGGCTTGTTTGAGATTTTCGCGGCCGGCGGTCCCACGGCGGGATGGCACGAGATGCAGGTACATCTGGTGAGCGCCCAGTTTCCCTATACGGGGACCGGCGCGTACACGCTCGCGGCCGTGCGGCGCTACAGCGAGCGTGTTCGCCTGCAGGCGGACATGCGCCTGGAACTGCGCCTTGCAAGCGCTGACTTCAAGGACGTCTCCTGACGGGGTTGCCTCGCGTAGACTTATCTTTCATCTGCTTCGAACTCACCAAGGAATAAGCATGGCTGATACGTTTGATGAGCTGAGCCTGCGCCAGGCGCTGGTCGCGCACTACCAGAAGGTGGACGCCTTGGGTCTCAATGAGATGGCATCGGGCAATCTGAGTGTTCGCTTTGGCGAACAGATGTTGATCTCGCCCGGCGGGGCCACGGGAGACTCCATTTCCGTGGACAACGTGGTGGCCACTGCTTTCGATGGTAGCTACGAGGGTGAGCGTTCCCCCTCGTCTGAGTGGCGCATGCACGCCGCCATTTATGAGCGTCACCCTGAATCGAACGCCGTGGTGCACACCCATTCAGACTACTGCGTGGCCGTTTCGAGTCACGAGATGGCGCTGCCGGGTTTCCACTACCTGGTTGGCGTATTCGGTGGAGGCGACGTCCCTTGTGTGCCTTATTCCACCTTCGGGACGCAGCAGCTGGCGGACGATGCGTCTAACGCGCTCACGCACCGGACCGCGTGTCTGCTCGGCAACCACGGCATGATCGCGCGCGGCCCCAACCTGGAGAGCGCGGTGGATTTCGCGCAAAGGCTGGAAGTCATGTGTCGCCAATACGTGCTCGCTCGTGCGATGGGAGAGCCGAAACGGCTATCAGACCCTCAATGGGAGGAGTTTTTTGAGAAAGCCGAAGCGTTGTCGTACGCCAGCAGGGCTTGACGCGATTCGCCGAGAAGTGGCGGGTTATACTCGCCGCGCGCATTGAGGAACCACCGATGATCGAATTTGAACTCAACGGCGAGGCCGTGAGAACCGACGACGACCCAAATACGCCGTTGCTGTGGGTGATCAGAGATACGTTCAAGCTGAAGGGATCGAAATATGGCTGCGGCGCGGGACTTTGCGGTGCCTGCACCATGCACGTGGATGGTGTGGCATCGCGGACCTGTACGCTGCCCGTTGCGGCGGTGGCTAACCGTCGTGTCACCACCATCGAAGGCCTCGGTACACCCCAAGACCTGCACCCGCTGCAGGCCGCGTGGCACGAGCACAGCGTGCCCCAGTGCGGCTACTGCCAATCTGGGCAGATCATGTCCGCAGCGGCCTTGCTGGCAAGCAATCCCACGCCTAGCGAAGCCGAGATCGATGCGGCCATGTCGGGCAACATCTGCCGGTGCGGGTGCTATCCGCGCATCAAGAAGGCCATCCAATCGGTGGGGGACACCTCGCTTGCCTACAATGCGGCAGCCGGGCGGGAGGTGAACTCATGAGCACGGTAAACGTCTCCCGCCGCAAGTTCCTCGGCACCACGGCCGTCGTGGGTGGCGGGCTGGTAGTGGGGTTCTCCCTATCTGGTTGTTCGCGCGCCCCGCTGCCAATCGAAAAAACCGAAGGTAGCCTGGTGCCCAACGCATTCCTGCAGATAACCCCGGACAACGTCGTTCGCTTCTATTGCCCGCGCGACGAGATGGGCCAGGGGGTTACCACCGGTCTCGGTACCCTGATCTGCGAGGAGTTGGATTACGATCCAGTCAATCTGGACGTGGCTTTTGCGGGCGTGCATTCCGATTACGGCATTCCCGGCGCGGGCATTCAGATGACCGGTGGTAGCGGATCTATCCGGGCGCACTATGAGCAGCTGCGTCAGGTGGGAGCCGATACGCGAGCGCTGCTGGTGGAAGCCGCCGCGCGGGATCTCGGTGTGGCGCGAGAGCGAATTACTACTGCAGACGGACACGTGCTGGCTGATGGCGAGCGCCACGCTTACGGGCGCTTCGTGGCCACGGCTCAAACACTGACCGCACAAGAGGGTGCGCCGTTGAAGGCGCCGTCCGAATTTCGCTACATCGGCAAGGAACTGCCGCGCATCGATTCCATTGCCAAAGCCACTGGCACGGCGCAATTCGGCATCGACGTAGACATTCCTGGCATGCACCACGCGGTGGTGGTGCGCTCGCCGGTTGCTGGCGCGCGCTTGAAGTCTGTGGATAAGACCAAGGCCCGGCAGATGCCTGGCGTCACGCACGTGCTGGAGATTTCCAGTGGTGTCGCCGTGGTCGCGGAGAAGTTCTGGCAGGCGAAAACGGCGGCCGAGACGATC
>CENY01054491.1_pt1 | contig 27554 bp, 14 predicted proteins | sample 356181 | NCBI WGS metagenome assembly CENY01 (sample SAMEA2619840, study PRJEB7988) | marine metagenome | isolation source: saline water (ENVO:00002010), including
CTCTGGTTTTTGGTTTGGGGGGACTCTCCAGGGAACTTTCAAATTTTCGCCTGGGAGCCAGAACTCGCCCTAGATCTACTCTCAACCCCCCCTCCAGGTGAAAATTTGAAAGTTCCCGGTCTTCTCGGGTCAAAATCAAAAAGCAGAGCAAACCGAGCCAACCAGCCACGACCACACGACCCACACCCCCAGCGAGAATGGCTGCCACGATGAGCCCCCAGATGCCCGTGGCCCTCTGGACAATGTTCCAGAAGCCCTCCCCGACCCCCCGATACCCACCGGGCATTCAGCTCGGCAGAACCGCCGGAGCCCACAATCCCGAGATGGACGAGGTACTGGAGTACGTTGACAATGTGGTGACCTCTCCTACAGCCGAAGAACAGGAGGCCATCGCAGAGTACAACCGTATCGTTCAAGAACTCCTCCAAGCCGACGGCGACTTTGCCAGGTCCACCATGCTTCCCGAGATGGCAGCAGATATGGACCGTTTTGAAGACTGGCGAAATGGTGTTGAGGCCTTCCACGGACTCCTCGCCAAAACCGCTCCAGGAGAAGGAGAATACTACACAGAGCACACCTCCTACAGGCATGCGATGCGCCCTGATCGGAAAAGCTTGAATACTGGAGAGATCGAGCCATACACGACCAACTGGATCTTCATCAAGCATCCAGGCTGCCCTGGCAACGAGAGCTATGATACCTTGGATCTTGTTGAGGATACCTGGCCACTGAAGGGCTGTATCACTGACCAGAGGCTATCACCTGCGAACTACGGCCCTCCTCGTCCGCATGGTGCTGTTGATGGCGTCTTGAACAAGGACAACCGAACGATCCTTGAGGCGAGGCTTTCAGTGAAGGGTGAGAAGTACGCCACCTTTGAATCCCCGTATGGGAAGATCCGGGTTGACAAGAAATTCTTCACCATCAAGAAGTTCCCCGTGGACAGCACCCAGACTGTGAGAATGATCGTCGCTCTCCAGGACGTTGAACGGAATATCCGCTGGACGTGTGTCAAGATCCTCTAGAATAGACCAAAACCGAAAACACAAAAACAAAGCAAGTGAAAGACAAAAAACAGATCGCCCCTTTTTTTATGACTTCGTAGTGTCCTTTTAAAAATTTGAAAGGATACTCTTTACTTAAGTAAAGTAAATGTAACTATGGGGAGCTCTCAGTCCACCTGCGCGGATACAGATGGATGTGGTTGCGAGTGCCATAAGATCAACTGGACGAAGATCCTAGAGAAAGGAGTTTATGAAATGGTAGATGGTTCACCTGTTCAAAGTGGTGTCAGCTGCGAAGACAAGGTTGAGAATAACCATATGTCTGAAGAAGAATATGAGTCCATTTGTAAATATGTCCCTGGAGGAGAATGTTCCATGTTCCCCCAGGAGGTGATTCAATATTTCCTTGAAACAAATAGTGAAACGGGGATAGTAGATAACGACAAAAAGAAGACTTCTGTCAAGTCCACGGATACGATCGCCTGGTGGCAAGAACCGGGGGATACTCCGGTAGAATGGGAATATCAAACCCTCGACCCTATCCTCTTGGCCTTGAACTCAAAAGCGATTTGTTCCGGAATGAACCGCAGAATTAGATAGGTAGTATTTATGTAAAATTTGAAAGTTCCTTGTGAAAGATACCAAACAAACACACAAACGACACACTAACAGATGAGCTCTGCAAAGTGGGAAAACGTGAACGGCGTGCGCCACCATATGGGGTTCTGTCAATCCCACAAAGATGGCCTCAAAGAATGCGAAGGACCAGAGTACACCATCATGGACCGTGCTAAGAATAGACCTTCTAAGGCGGCAACTGAAGAGAAAGAGTCATTTGTCTATGAAGGTCGGGAATGGGTGACGGTCCGGGAAATCTCTCTTGAAGAAGCAATTGCCATCAGAAGCAGAAACCTTCAGAACGTGTCTCCCTCGTCCGCGAAGAATGGATGGACACCGGAGATGATGAAATGGTTGAAATCAAAATAGAAGAAAACACAAAAACAAAGCAAGAGAAAGACAAAAAAAAGATATTTTTAAAATTTGAATAATTACTGTTTTTTAATGGTTAAAGAACAACAGACAAAATGACTTTCTCTTGGAAAGAACTGGTATGTCACGGCTTTCTGGTGAAGGTGGGGGATCCTTCATTGGCGAGAGAACTCCTGGAGGTGGCGATGAAGAGGCGGTTGTTATTCTTGGAGGAAGAAGCGAGGATGTTTAATTCTATGAATGTTGGAATGGTTGTCAACGTATATCGTCGCGAGTGGCGCCTCTGGAAAAAAATAGGGCCGAACCTTCCCGACTGTGCTTTGTTGGCGGGTGGAGAGCTCCGCCGACGCGGCCATCTAGGGCTGTGGCAGGACTGTCCGGAGGTGTGGCAGACAGCCATGAGATACAAAAATCTTAAGAAAGAGTTCAGTCTTCTCCGGCCTCACGCCTGGAACATTACTGAGAGGTGGCTGACCCCTGGTTGGTGGTTCAAGGCGATTCAGCTGAAGCGGCTGCGAGAGGAGTGGTACACCATAAATTAATTCTTTTAACCCCTACTGTAAAAATTTGAAAGTAGGTTAGATCTAGAAACCATAGGATAAAGGTGAGTATTCTATGTGAGATGGCTAGTGGAGAGTGTGTTGGTGTCACCCTATCAAATTATTCACCTATAGCAACCTAACCAAATGATTACATGAAACTGGAAACTTCGGTTTCTGGTATTCCTCCGATGTGAAGAAAGTCTTCTCTAAGCATATGACCCATTCTTGGGACGCCTTGAACGGTTTATATGTAAGGGGTTGATGGACTTTACATTGGTGGGAGATGCTCTGAAGCGGGTGTTAATGTATGATTGAAGTAGGGTATGTATGGTGTCCCTGGGAGGTAGGCTGTCCGAAAGGAGAGCGCGCGGGTTCAAATCCCGTCACTAGCGGAAAGTCCTCATTTGAGGCATTAGTTATGGTGCCCGAGTGGTCTAAGGGAAGGGGGGATATCCGCCCTTGGTCTGATCATGTTAGCACAAGATACCTCTGAATCTATGGTAGAGCACGCCTGATCACCGCGCGAAGCCATTTGACAGATGAGGAGCGTTGTAGAACGTGCTCCAAGGTTTAACAAAAGGTGTCATAGGGAAGACACTTACCTCGAGTCTGATTGTGTTTATGTGAGAAGTTAAATAAACATCGCGGGTTCGAATCCCGCCCATAACATCCAAAGTCCTCACACGAGGCATTTTTTTAATTCTTAATGAGAAAATAAATGAAGATCAATTTTTAATGTATTCTTTCTTTAAAAGATAAGCATAAATCTATTCTTTTCTAGTGTACTGGTAAAATTTGAAAGTTGCTATTTTAAAGGTGGTTGTAAAACAAAACAGAGAAAGAGACAACTAAAGTACTAAAGACTACTCTAACCAACCTAACACCCGACAAAATGGATCCTCAGTTCAGCAGCAACGTCTACAACTTCACCAAGCAGATGATGGAAGCCCTTTCAAAGAACTTCGAAGGTAAGGAGATTGGCTCAGATGACGCCAATGTGGATGTCTTCATGAAGTTCTACTTCGAGGACTACACTCCAGGAGACATCGTTGAGGTTGAAGACGACGACGACAGTTCCAAGAAGAAGAAGGTCAAGAAGGTCAAGAAGAAGGGGCCAAAGCGTGCAACAACCGCATTCTTCTACTATGTGGCTGATATCCGAGCCCAGGTAAAGGAGGACAATCCGGGTCTCCCTGTATCAGAGCTATCTAAGATCCATGGGAAGATGTGGAAGGAACTCCCGGATGACGAGAAGGCACCCTACGTGGAGAAGAACGCGAAGGACAAGGAGCGGTATACTAAGGAAAAGGCCGAAATGGATGCGGCAGCAGCGGAAAAGGCTGACGATGGAAGTGAGAGTGAGTAAGGGTGTAGCTTAACCGGGTTTTAATTTGTGTATTTAAATTTGAATTAAATTTTTTTTATTTTGTAAATAATGGTGTGTAATTTATTTAGGAATCTAGAATACAATGAGATTACTTTTGGAAAAGTCATTGGATCTGGGATAACTAGCGAAGTATACCGTGGTTCGTATAACAACCACGAATATGCTTTTAAAGTATATTCAACAGAGAACGATGTTTGGGAAAATAAAGAGAGTATGGTTGAAGCATTTACATATGAATTAGAAACAGCTAAGAAATGCATTGGAATGGATCAAACAGTACAGATGGAGGGTTATTGCTTTAATGAAGTAAACGGTGTATTTAGTATTATTATTATGATGGAACTACTTGACTCAATTGGAGATTTGAAAGATTATTTGGAACAGTCTATGTTCTGGAATGATAGAGATGATATAAAACCAAATGGAATTGAATTTGGAATATTCAATTATGAAGAAAATACGTTTTGGGAATTTACTATGAGTGAGAAACGTAAACAGAAAATAGCGATAGATATAATTACTGCTGTAAAAGAACTTCATGGGAGACGCATAATACATGGAGACATTAAGACAAATAATCTTGTATACCATAAGTCTTTTAATTTTGATAAATCTAAGGTCAAGTTGATTGACATTGGCGTTAGTTATAATGATTGTGGAAATGAGTGTAAAGATATTGACTTCCATGTTGGAACAGATGGATATATGGCTCCTGAACAATTGGAAGGTAAACTTCATTTTAAATCAGATACTTATTCTGTTGCTGTAACTATAATTGAATTATGGAATGGAGAAATATGGCTATCTGGAAAGGGGTTCAAAGTATGTCGGTCCGAAGTATTGAAATCACTCCGTAAAATAGAAGCGGAGTATAGTGATTTTGGAAAAGTCCTCCGTTCATGTTTATCATTGGATTATTCAAAGAGGCCTAATTTGGATAAACTGTTAACTTCTACGGAAAATATTAATCTTGATGGTCACATATATAGAAGATAGAATCATCCTCAGATGTTAGTATATCTTCTATAGTATGTGAATGAATATGAAAATTAGATTCAGATAGTTTTTTTATTAAATTGGTTAGATTTAATTCTTCTAATCTTTCTTTGAGTGATAATATAAATAAATTAATAATATCTTCGAGCGTAGATACATTAAATAAAGATATTTCTAATTGATAATCTGAAAATATTTCTGATGAGGCTATAAATAATCTTTTTTCATTTACCATTGTGATGTTATAATTTATTAAAAAAAATATTTTTAAATAGTAAATGGAAAGTGAATTTAATATATATAATACTCTTTCTGGTGGAGGTATAAATGAAAAAGTTCAAATTAAAAAAGTAGAGGAGAAGAAAGTTGATACAATAAGTGATGAAAATAAGAATAGAGTAAAACGGTTAAGAGAAAAAATAACACTCTTAGAAAATGAAATCAAGAAAATAGAAAATAATATATAATAGTATTATAAATGAATATTGATGAAGATGTAAAACAAAGGATAAAAGTGGTTGGTATATTCTTTTTACAATCATATAAAATATTAACTGGAACAATGTTATCTTTATTTATCCCACAAAGTTGTGGGGATAAAATGTGTACTTTGACAGAGAATTATAATAACGCAGAAGTTTATCATAAGAGTTTATTCTATTGTAATTGTTTCTCAATGTTTTTATTTATTTGTTCATATTTAATTGAGCTACGAAGGGAAGAATGGTGTGTTAAATATTTAGATATTGATAATGATTACCCTGACAATTGTTTAAAAGAAATCATAAGAAAAGAAAAGAAATTGGATAATTATATGGATAAAGTAAATAATATATATTATAATACAATATTAGTTACAACTGGTGTATACGCGATTAATCTTGGTATGACTATTAAAATGATAAAAGATAATTACCATAGTAATTCTACATTATCATGTTTTGCAAGTTTTTCATTACTTGTCATGATGAAATTATATAATTCATTAAATGTAGCCTATCAATCAGTTAAGAATGATAAAATGACGAGTGCGTACATGAGTGAATTTGTTTCATTTAATGTATTAGATCAAGATTATGTAGATGAAAAATATAAAGGAACAAAAAATAATAAATTAGAAGACATCACAAATCTAGAAGATAGTGATTTTAAAGATGTAAATGAAACAGAAGAAAAAGACGAGAGTGTGAAAGTAGAAGAAATTATACCAATTATCAGTAAAGTGTAATTATTTAAATTAGTTACTCCCCATCACCTTCGCGGCGCAACACCACAAACCTATAGCACCCAGGATAAATGGTATGAAACTCCAACTATCATCTGGAATAGGATAACCGTGTTCATATTTATTTGTAAAATGAGTAATACCACTCAGAAATCCATCCTTATCCCAACAATTTGTCCCTTCAGTATTATTTTTAGGCACTTTTATAGGCATCATTGTCGTTTTATTTTGTAAGTATGTATCCACTAAATCTTGATTATTACCATCATTGATATGATAATGCATTACATCATCACATCCGATGTTAATTGACGGGCAGCACCCGTGTTCTCCACAATCATCCCTACCATATACATGATTATAACCATCTACTATATCCCTTAAACTTACGCAATTAGACTTAATTGAATCATGGGCATGTGTAACATAGACATCTAGATTTATCTTTTTATAATCCATATGTTGATGTCCTTTTGTTGTAACTACCTTACATTGATCATAGATTTCACAACATCCATAATCAAAGTCAACACATGTTTTCTTTGAATAAGTACTGTGTCGTATAGAAGCAGTTATACCCTCTGACTCAGAATTATCCATGATAATTATTAATATAAATATGGTACAGATACATACAGCTATGGAGATAATAATTGCGATATACCACCTTCTTTCATTTTTACAACATTTTTTTTCTTTTCCTTCTTCTTTTTCATCACTAGTATTGTTTTTTGAATTGACTAATACTTCTTGTTCACCGCTACCTTCTTGTTCACTGTTTCCGTCTTGTTCACTGTCACCGTCTATATATCTATCTGATTGTTCAAGCGTTACTATCGTATGGGGTTGTTCTTCATCAGAAGAAGACATATTCTTCCTGAATGTTATTTTTTAATAATAATAAATACGTTTCAAATTTAAAAACAGTGTATGGAATATATTAATCTTCTATAAATAATAGATTTTCAAAGATAGACAAGATATCTAAGAAAAGATTGGATGTATTCATTAAATAATCAGCTGGAATAGATTCTGAACATAATTTTTTTAATTTCATAACTCTACCTGTATCATATACCATAAATCCTGAAAATACGAAAATAATCAGTGTTGATATTAAATTACCATATTCTCTATCTAGGAAAAAGAAGTCTATGACCCTCATTATAATTAAAATAACAGCAGCAAATAAGAGTGCTATTTCAAGTTTTGGTTTAATTAATTGCGGGAAAGATAGAGCTATTATAACGCAAATTAATAGTATGACCATGAGTTTAACGATTACTTTTTTGATTTGTTTTTTATCATATTTATCATAAAATCTTTTTGAGATATAAGACAATGATAAGATTATGACTAACCATATGATATGTTTTAATAATGTATTTTTTGTACCCGTGTATGCGAATATTAAAGCGAGTGATAAGAGACCAAGCATAAGAGAGATACTTGATTTCACTTCAATATTTTTTTCATCTAATGTAGTAATTGAAGTTACATACACGCATATTATTGTAAGGAGATATAAGAAATTATTTACTAAATATCTATCACATGTAGGTTTTCCATTTTTAAATGCTGATAGATATGTTATAATAAATAAAGACAAAGATAAAACTGATAGATTTTTAGAATTTAATTGATCCATTTATAATATTATAATATTATAAATATTTTAATTACAACCTAATGCATTACAGGCATCAGGACATGCGTCATCTATACGTACACCAAGGGCATTATACATTTGGTAACCAGGGTAACACCACCCATCTGCATCCTCACAGGTATATCCTGAAGTTACCTCCACCCAGTATGGATCATCTGTACAAAGGGTATTCCCCCCCATACTCTGTTCCATCTCTCTCATACTTTGTAAGAGAGCATTCATTTCTTCTTCTGGGAGACAATCTTCTTCTTCACTTCCTTCATCACCCCCACTTTGAGAAGGAGGGTTTGGCATACAATCTCCCATCCAATCAACTACACAATTTCCATCATTTTCACAATTCCATGTCCATCTTCCAGTACAATTATGTGGATCAGCTAGACAATTATAGGTGTTCCAATCATATACACACTCTCCATCACCTTCACATTCCCAATCATCTCTCCCAGAACAATTATGTGGATCGGATTGAATGGGGCGACATTTTCCGTAAAGGCTATCATACATACATTCTCCATCATTCTCACACTCATTATATCCTTTGATTAAGCAATTACGATCTGCTTGATTTAACCCAACACATGTATCTGCTTCCCATTTACAATAATCGCCGGGAGCCCAGTCCTCTGTATATATTTTAACCCAGTTACCCGATTCCCTACCCCAGTTCCAATTCCTACCTGCTTCACAATAACTCCGGGACCGTGCTGAATCTTCATTAATATCATCACAACTATATGAGGGGTTTGAAGAATAATTTGAATTATAATATTGCCCTGGGAATACGCCACCTAAGACATTACAATCCTGGGGTCCATTAGATCCACTTTGTCCATATCTATAATGTGGTAATTCAATATGGCATTCCCCTCTTAGGGGCTGTCCGGCTCCACCACACGGATTTCCCCTATGACATATTGTATCTGTCAGAACACCATTAATTTTTTCATAACACACTTGTTCTACAGCAGTCCCTTCATCAGGATGTCCTGAAGGAAGAGTATATTGTTCACATTGAGAATCGCTCCTTCCACTACATGGAGTATAAGAACCTTCGGGGCATCTTCCACCATTACTTTGGGACTGAACCGCATCCCATTTGGTAAATATCTTAATACCATCACACCTTTTATAAACTTGTTCCACTTGTGGATCTATACCAAAAGCGGGTGCCAATAATGATTCTGTAATATTAGAACGAGTACATTCTACTGGGTCTTGATCTATAAAACCTGTAACACAATCTACTGGACATGTATCAGGTAAATCACATAACATTGAATCAATAGTTGGTGATGGACTTACACATTCTTCACCACCATATCTGGGGTAACTATTTATATTCCATTCTCTACTTACTCGCCCTTTACCACAGTAGTTTCCTGGGGAATATTTATTTTCAGTGCTTCCAGGTCCGAGGTCATCGGCTCCCAGAGATACTAAACAACCACTAGATGGACCCCAACCTTCATCACAATCTTCAGGACATAACTGCATATTACATTGTCTTTCTTGAACGTACATGTTTGGATTAAATCCCTTAGTTAAACCGGGATTAAAGAATGTTAATCCAGTTGGTTGTTCATTTACTGAATTAACATCAACACCTTCTGGAATACCAGTCGGTCTACTAATTTGTCCAAAACCACCAGCATCCTTCTTTACATAAGAATTATATCTCTCTCCCCGGTTCCTATTATTATCCCAACTATCATCATACATAACAGTGATGTTATTTCTTGAAATAAAATGAGTATGCTCCCACTCGCCCCAATTTCCGAAATAATTTTTGTGTACATGAAATCCACCACAGTCATCATTATCATAACATAAATTATAAGCTTCATCTAATGTATACTTGTGGTCGGACCTCTCATCAGGGGGTCCACCCATTAAACCGTCCATTTCACCCGCATTTGGTAAATATTTACCGCGGTGTTCTTCAAATATAGAAGACACCTGTGCGGGGTTTATATTTCCAGGATACCACTCAGTATTCCACTCCGAACTACCACTTAAACATTGTCTACCCCCGTGATTAGATGCCACACTAACATTATATGTTCGTGTTTGAGTTCCTCCACCACATTCTGGTTGAGAACATTCAGACCAGTCGCCCCATTCTCCTTCACAATTAATGGGACAGGGTGTAAGGTTACAAAATTCAATTTGTTGTTCTCCGTCGTTTATTAGTTGACTAGTATTCGGGTCTATACAATCATTACCACTTCCTTCCTTTGGTGTTGTAACAATAAAATTTCTTGATATTTCAGGAAGTTCACCATCAGGACCTATACACTCCTTATTACAATCACTCCATTGCCCCCATTCTCCAACACAATCAACTGGACAAACATGAGTGTTACATTCATGGACTCTCACAGCACCGTCTTCATTGCTACATGCATTCCCATTCCCACTCTGATGTACGCTAATATTATATACCTGATTAATATTCCCCCCACCACATGTTACAGCGGATCCATCTTCACCTATACATTCAGAACCATCCCCATCTATCCATTCTCCAATACAATCAATGTCAGGTGGACAGTCATCTTCGCCTGGATCACATGGTGGGTATCTTACAGGGTCAGGGCAAGGCGCCCCCCCATTCATTTCTGTTTCCAATATAAAAAGGTCACGTCTACAATCATTATCACATTCAGACCATGAAAATAAGCAATCGCGTGGACATGATCCATCCCCTGGACTACATTGTATTGTTTCTCCTTCCTCTATTATACATTCTCTCCCAGAACCAACCGCATGATTTTGAATAATATATTCTTTTTGACACCCACTCGGAGAAATTGTACATTCACTCCATATTCCATTACAATCTTGATCTAAAAAATTTCTTTCTAACCAAATATTGGATTGAGACGGTACTAATGCTCCGAAATCTATTGTTTCTAACTGTATTTCTTCTGGTTCAATGGCTCTCTTTAAAAAAGTTTCTCCTATAGGAATAGTAGTACTAAAAGCATTCTGTACTTCCTCTTCTGATAAATTCTCTCCTTCTATATTGGGTAATATAGTAAAACTTATTATTGAACTCTCACCTCCAACTATATTTGAAATTGACACTAAATCTACATCAATATTTAGCTGATCCGCAATCGCTGATTGAATTTGTTCTATATTATTTTCTAAAATATTTTGTTCTTCTGTACTGGCCACCTGATCATTTACTCTTTGCAATAACTCGTATAAAGCATCTTGCTCCGGGACATATGTACATTCGTATCCTTCGTTAACTACAGTACACCTATTATCTTGTAAACTACAGTTTATTACATCGTTATTGGTAGTTTCCCCATTTAAGGTAGAATTACAACTTTCTCGTATATCTTCAATGACTATTGAAGCCATCATTATTTCAATATCAGTTTGTTCTAATCCCATAATAATTATATTTGAAATATTCCCTATCGTATGGTTTCCTCTAATATTAATTCGTTTATTATGAGTAATCACATCGTTATTAAAAGTAAATAGTCTTTGTATAAAAAAATCACGAATATCTACAGTGGAGAACATTGATTTAATATTAATATAATTATTTTGAAAACTAATAACTTCTAGTTGACCTGTATTATGGATACCACTAAATTCAAACTTAATTGCTTCTTTAATATTAATAATATCTTCAAATAAAATTTGGTTTATAAAAGTAAGTGTAAATCCAACGCCTAGTTTTGAAGGTATACATTTTTGAGAATTTAATCTTGGAACAGTTAAATTATTAATAGTTCTATCTTCCCATATTCCACCAGACCGTAAACATTCCCCTTCATCATAAATATCTGGGTATCCTTCACATGAAGTACATAACCCTGGATTTAATGTACACTCTTCATTAAGTGTAGAAAGTTCATTTATAGTATAATATTCTTTATTAATTTCTTCATCACTCAATTCTCTATTGAACAACCATACATCCTGAGTATTATTTGGTGCCCGACAATTAAGAACCCCTCTAGGTTCTTCCTCATCTAATCCGATAATAGATTTCTTATATATACACTCTGAATCTTGATTAAGAGAAGCATGTACTGGATAACACCCGATTTGTTCTTCACATGGTATACATTCATCTGTATCTGTCCAAGGGCCTCCACTATCTAAAAATCCAGAATCAGTTTGTTCATTATACATATGGTAGCTACCAATTGGACACGGTAATGCTTTTCCCTCACTAATATATCCCCCACGTCTAAATTCTCCTCTATTAGTAAATGGTTCAAAAACCCTACTTAATTTTTGATCTAGGCTCGCATGGACCATAATATTACTATATAATATATATATTATATAATTATTTTATTATAATTTATCATGGTTATCTAGTAAATTGAATAATTTATGGTGTTTCAGGTATTTCTTCTTGATCAAGGTTGAACCAATTCCCTTGATTTTCATAAGGGTCAGCCCTTGTTAGAATATTAGACCAATCATTAACATTACTATCAATACAGTCATTTAAATTATGTACATATTTCAACCTACCCAATGTATTATCTGGTAAAAATATATTATCACATAATGTCCCTGAACCTTCAAAAATATTATGAAAACACTCCATTGATTTATTCTTTAATATGTATTTTTGTGGATCAAATGTATCTCTTTCAAATATATCATAATTTTCATCCCCACCTTTATTAATATTTGTAAATTTCTTTAGTCCATCCATATTATTTATATTATAAGAGTCAATTGTTATACCATCTGGGGTACAATTTAACCTTCTAATATCTAAGAATACATTATTACAAAGTTCTTCTTTTGTAGAAACTCCTTCCTCTTGAAAAAGTTGATTGAGTGGCTTACAGCTTGTACAAGAAGGATTTGGATCTGAACATGGATTTTCCATAAGTAATGTATAATTACCATCACCATCCATAGTAACATATGGATCTTTATCTTCTAAAGGTATATCACTACCACTATGTGTACAATCCATATCACCATATATTGGTGTTCTAATTCTATATTCTTGTCTCTCCATCCCACCAGAACTACTTATAAAATTTCCAGAAGAATCAAAATTACAACCATAACATTCACTCATAACAGGTTCATATGTGCAATCTGCTGGTAGAGGGCAATTGTTTGCCCCAGTTTGACAATATCTCTTAGTACCGGCTGGCTGCTCGCATGTACCGTGCTCCATAGGTGGTGCTGGAGGTGGGGGAGAGGGTAAATAATAAAATTCTTCATTACAATCAGAGTCACATTGATCTTGTAAACAATTTCCTCCATCGCAAACCCCCCACGTACCTTGACATTTAAATGGACAATTACCTTGTCCTGCCCCACAATCTTCCGGGATACATTCAGTATTTTGTGGAGGTAAAGGTACCCCTGTATCTCTAGGTGGATCCCATATTCTATCTTCAGCATTTTCACATATCGCTGTAGGTACTTCTTCTATAAAATCTGTCGCAAGACAGGGGCTCCAGCAATCACTACAATTACTTGAACCTCCACCACAGACACCACATATATCCAACACAGTAGGTCCATTGGGTATTCCAGCGCAGTCAGCACATGAAGATCCATCTCCACCACAGACACCACACTCATCTTCGCCCGGTGATCCACAGCCACATCCTTCATCAACATTTCCATAACAGTCACAATAACCCTCAGGGATACCAGACCCACCACAGACCCCACATTCATCAATGACAGCAGACCCCCCCCAAGTACCACTACAATCTTGATCGCATGGTTCTTGAGTGTTTCCACCAACACATCTAGGCTGGCCGGTAGCCGTCACCGGGCAGTTGGGATCAATGTATGCGCTACCTCCCCAAATATTATTACAATCAAGATTACATGTACTTGGATATTGGCTTTCAGGACAATCTCTTTCTTGAGTAGTTTGCGTTGGCGGTATTCCGCATCTTTCTCCCCCATGCTGAGGTGGGGTAATTAAATAAGTATTAGTTTGTGTACTAGGGGTACAGGGACATGTACTAGGTGTCCATCCACCCCATCCCTCAACACAATCAATAGGACACGGTTCTATATTACAACTTTTCTCTTGGCGGAAACCATCACTGTAATCGCAATCAGTACCCCCATTATCAGCCGGCGTACTAATTGAATAAACCCTGGTCTGTGTTCCTCCCCCGCATCGCTCATCGCACTCACTCCATCCCGAACCCCATCCTCCAACACAGTTAACTGCTGGACATTCCTGAGTGTTACAATCCTGTGTTTCAGGAGAAGAAGGGCACGGTAAGCCTCCATTAGATGCATTCGTAATAATTGAATAATCTCTGGTCTGTGTTCCTCCACCACAATCTGCGCTACAGTCCCCCCAGTCCCCCCATGTCCCAACACAGTCTACAGGACATGCCTGAGTGTTACAATCCCGTGTTTGAGGAGAAGGACAATCAGAGCCTCCATTAGATGGTTCCGTACTAATTAAATAATCCAGGGTCTGTGTTCCTCCACCACAATCTGCGCTACAGTCCCCCCAGTCCCCCCATGTCCCAACACAGTCTACAGGACATGCCTGAGTATTACAATCCCGTGTTTCAGGAGAAGGACACTCAGAGCCTCCTTTAAATGCGGGCGTACTAATTGAATAAACCCTGGTCTGTGTTCCTCCACCACAATCTGCGCTACAGTCCCCCCAGTCCCCCCATGTCCCAACACAGTCTACAGGTATAATACATTTGTTATTATCCTTACTATTTGCTTCCCATCCCGTAATATTACTCGATGATGTTAAATAAGAATCACAGCTGCCAGTACCACGGCGACTCCAAACACATTGATAAGCCTTTCCAGCTTCACTTATACCAGATGTTGTATACAATTCATCACATTCATTCTCTGAAACCTTTGTTCCGCTGGGATGTCTCCCACAAATAGTGTCTCTTTCTACGCCATTACATTTTTTTTCTTTACACACATCATCATCAACTGATCTACCACAATTATGGATGACACTCGATCCTGCCCCAGCAAGGGCACAACTTCTTCCATTCCAGTGACAAGATGCCCCGTAAGGTAGGTTACATGTAATCTCTCCATCTATATCATCCATGTTACCATAATTACATGCCCATGCATTCTCACATTCCAATTTAGTATTAAGCGTATTACAACCAGGCACCCTCCCTGTCCGCGCCACTTGAGCTGGGCGATGATCTCCTCCTCTAATATGGCATTTACCATCACAAAAATTAGGTGCGGCCATTGAAATAAGATATATATATATATAAATAATATATATTAAATTATGATAAAATTAAATTATGATAAAATTAAATTATGATAAAATTAAATTATTATAAAATTAAATTATGGTAAAATTAATCACCTTCATTCCATTGAAAATCTCCAATGTTATTTTCTGGGTCCCATAAATAAGGTCTAACACATTGATAATAATATTTATTATTTGCTGGGTTCAAACCACTTCCTCCAGTAAATCGAGAACCATCTTCATTTATTTGAATACATTGTGCTTCCATATCATGTTCAGCACACCCTGCTTGATATTCACAACCAAGGTCAAACCATTTACCATTACCCCGTTGATTTTTAGGATGAATAATATCATATATATTTTTCCAAAACATTACATTATAATAGTGCCTTTGATTTTCAGATGCCTGACGGGGTCTGTTTTCTGAAATTGCCGTAAGAGAGGTAGTCCCGGGGGTAAAACCAACTCCAATTCCATATGGATCATCAGCAGATGCTTGGATCTGGGGAGGCATAGGCAGTACTAATCTATGGTATATTACACCATCTACTTTAAATGGTTCTGTTCTAAATATATGTTCAAAAGGTAATCCGGTACTACCTCCAATAGCCTGTGAACCGGCTGTATAAGCATCAATTCCATCTCCTCTAAGGTCTACCCCACCATTATTATTACTTGTACTTATTCTAACAGGTCTCTCATAAAACTCAGTGTAAGGATCAAAGTCCGGACCTTTGGTTCCACCGCCAGTAGTCTCCACATCTACATAATGGGGCTTAATACCACCAACGCCATCAACCATACCACCCCATGAATTAATTCCCGCTTTTAATACAAAATCATGGAAAGCCGGCCTTCCATTATATGTATTTGTAATTCCAACTAATTCTGAAATATAGGGGTTATATTTAGCATTATGAAGGACACTTTTATTTAAACGGAAGAGGAACTCCTTGAAACCAGGGATCCATGTAGCAGTCCCCCTGTCGTAGGTACTCGGGGTTCTAGCGCTATTCGCCACCCCCTCAACCCCGTGCCCCGCCGCTCGGCCTGATGACCCACTTAACCACCACCCAAAGAAATCATTTTCGTCCTCCCTACTACCCTCCCAGCCCGGCACCGCCCCCATGTCGAGCATAGCTTCATCTTCCCAGAGTAATGATGATTTAAGGTTATTATCAAGTATTGGTGAATTAAGCCAAATGTCTTTCCAGTCTTTCCTTGTCATAGGGTCCAGACGTTGCGACGACCCGGCCGGTGGATCCGTAAGTTGCCGTAATGGGTGCATACCAACATGTCTCAGAAGATCCACATCACCGGGTGAGGTTCTATCACCATCTTGGCTAAAACGCGGTTCACGGTCTCTCATGGTATTATACATTTTATACCAATTAATCCGATCTATATTACTTATGTGCTTATTTAGTTTACCAATAAAATTCCCTGGAGAACCTCCGATGGACGAAGGGGGAGTTGTAATTGAAATATTAACATCAAATGGATCTATTATACCACTATCTGTATTATCACTATCATTACTACCTTCTGCTATTTCTATATAATTATAAAAACGATCTTTTTCAGGTAACCATGCTTCACCACCAATCCCCTGCGATGTAATTACAGCTCTTTCATGAAGGTTCGTATCGGCGGTATCAGTATTGCTTATATCTACATCCCATTTACGATATATATCACTAACATTTAATATTGTTTTATTTAAATTAGGCTTAATTATTTCTCCTTGATTAGCTAGATTATCCCCAACTGTAGAATTGAGTATTCTATTAATAGTTGGCTTCATCGATGGTGTGTATTCAGTACTTCTATCCCTGCCCTCCAGTTCCTTTAAAGATATTCTCCTCCAAACATTTCTAGGGCGACCTAGACCATTTACATCAGACCAAGTATCTGTATTATTTATACCATACCCAATATTAAAAGAACCTTTAATTGAAAATCTTTCTGTATCTCCAACTTCATCAAATCCGTATCCTTCAATAATCTCATTTCTTTCTATTAATCTATGGATGGGACCCGCTCCATCAGTTTGTTCTTGAGATAATGGGAAGTCTGTATAGTCAAATCCGTCAGCCATTATTTCTTTCCAACTATCTTCTGCAAATTTACTAATGTGTTTATTTTGAAGTGTTAAAGTTTTACTAATAATTGAATGTAATGGGTAATCTTCATCATTTTTTCTAAACGATTCATCTTCCCTTGGCTTAAATGGGGTAGTATATAATCCATCATTTTTATCAGAACCATTTATATCACTGTTTAAACCAGGAGTTGGTATTGGTGTTTCTTCTTCTGTTGATTGATTTAAATATAAAAATATTTTTCTAAATATCTTTTCAAGGTATTTTTCGTAAATAAAGTTTTCAACATCTTCTAAATTACTACTTAATCCACCAACACTAATTGGTAATACTGATAAACCAGGCATAGGATCTGAACTAGTATATAGCTTATTTAATGATTTAAAGAAGTTAATAACCTCATATATACCTTTATTCTTTGTAAGTTTTTCTATTCCCGATATGTAAGTACCCCCATACATTTCATTCATGCGTGAGGCATCGGCTTGTACCCACTCTTGGCCATCCCCCATGGGCATAACTACAGGCCTGAATATCTCAGATGCTATATTTTCCGTAGATGCTATATTTTCCTTTCTGTAAAAATAATCATTTATACTGTTTCCTAGTTGCCAGTCAGCGTCGTGTTCTTCTTGTGAGTTCCAATATTCTGCGGGTTGATGGCTAAATCTAAAGAGGTCATTATCAACCAATAGCCTTTGATCCCATGTACTTCCGTCTCCACCCCATTCACTAATATTATTTACAATATTTACAATATTATTAAAGTTTTCACTATCGTGGTTAGAGGTGAGAAAATCTTTTGGTGTTTTTAAAGTTATAGGTTGAATAGATCTTTCATCAAATACGGGTATATTTCTTTCATTAATATAAATATAATTATACAGAAAGTTTGTAAGGATTAAATATGCGGTTTTACCGGTACTCCATGTAGGGGAATAATTTATTTGGTCTATAGAATCTAATAAACATCTATGGTTATCATTATAGTTAGAATTAAAGATAGTTGTATCCGGTCTACCAAAACCAAATGTTTTTTCTGTTGGAAGACGTGCAATACGGGGCAATGTGTCCCCTATACTAACTGGTTCTTGAATAGAATTGAGGGAGTTTGTAGTTCTTAATTTTTCTTTTTTCTGGGATCCCGATCCAAAATTAGAAGTTGCTAAATGAAACATTTTACCTTCTGCTGATATATCATCTTTTTGTAATGTTTGGTTAATATCAAGGTCATCTTCTGCTGTAGCATACGCCTCTTCTTTAGAACCACTGGACGTAGTACCATATTCAATATTAGGGTATGTATTCATTTGTAAAAATCCTGTAAATCTGTCCCATATTGATAAAATAATCGTATGTTTTGTATCTGGATTAAGTGATCCATCAGTTTCAATATCATGTGGAAACCGCTCAATCCACCTTTGTATTGAATCAGAATTCCCCGTAGTATCTTCAGGGTATACGGGGATCTCACGCGAAATTGTATCAAATAATTCAGACCTTTCATCTACACTTATAGATCCATTGATAATTTTGGAGTCTAATGTTTGATCAATAGAATATACTGCCGCCCGTCTAAAATTGTCATATTTATCTTTCCATTCTGGATCAGGGGTCAGGACATTAAATGACCCTGTGGCATCATCTTTTTCTAATGTAGTTACAACTTCAAGTTCAGATACCCTTGCTGGGATAGATTGTTTATCCATCACCTCTTCTACCGGGGCGTTGTCTCTTGTATATTTAATTTCGGATCCATTCTGTTGATAATTTCTAAGTATGGGTATCTCAGATAATGTAAATGAAGTTTCTCTTTGAACTCCATTTATAAGTGGCTTTATAGTTCTAATATAATCATTTGTTATAGGCCTAGGGTTTGTTATTCCAAATGGAGAATGAAAACTTGGATTAAATACATTTCTGCAAGAACCAATTAATATTTTATTCTTTCTGTCTAATTCTAAATCTTTGGATCCAATTATCTGACGTAATTTTGTTGCCCGTTCTGATTTTTTAATTATTAAAGATACCGATATGTCCTCATCCCTTCTTCCAATCCCTATTTCCTTCAAATTGGCGGAGAGAATATCTCCAGCAAAACTATATGTTTCATCCTCATCCCAAATAGAGTGACTAGAAATTTGAGTATTTAAGTCGGATGAATAAAATAATTTTTTAAAGACATCTATACCTGCGTCGGGAAATAATTTATTGATATAGGTATTTTTCCATTCTAAATCCTCTATTTTTTCATATTTAAGGTGGCTTGGAAGATCATAAAAAAATGGATTTATATCTCTACCAACATAATCATTATCTAAAAGGGGGGGATTTCTGTTACTGCTGTCAAATTCAGGGGCATTATACCATTCTCTCTTTTTCTTAGTAATTACTGGAACATTGGATCCACCTTGCCATTTATTTGGATATAATTCAGGGTACCCCATGTTCATCTGGGTGTCGTTGGGCGAGATGGCATCACTTCCTCGATCTCCGTAGAATTTATCAATGAATAACCTTTGCTGAAATGTATTTGCCGAAGAAAAAGATGAAGAAAATACACCATTATTCACGATATTTATAAAATTCACCGGTCGGTTGAGTTGAAATCCACTGTCCTCGTACGGGACCCAGGGCTCGGAGATAGTCGAGTCCGCAAATTCCCCCTCCAAGTAGGAAACATCATAATCATCTATAAAATTAGCTAATTCCCTGCCGTCTGGATCCCATTTCTTGTTCGGGCCAATGCGGATTCGTCCAAATTCATTTACCACAACATGTTCATCTATAGTGTCTGGTAGTATTCTCGCATCATCCCCCCACACCGTACCGTCTGCCGTTTCCACCGAGGCCCGCTCCATCCGGTTAGCATGCGATTTCATAAATACATCTCTAAATAAATTTTTATTGGAATCAAACGTCCGTTCGAGTTGACTCCTCTCTACCTCATCAATAATATTTTTAAGGACCGCGCCTTCTTCTCCGTCATCTCCAATATGGTTTTCTAAAAAGAATTGTTTATCAGGTAAAGGGGGCTCAAGCGGAGCGTTTTTTACTCGTATTCCATTTACATTATAGGGAATTAATTTATATGAAGATCCATCCTCTTTAATAAAATTTTCATCTCCTTGCTGCTGCCAATCTGTAGTAAGTAGTTTAAAAACTTTTGGATTTTCACGAAATGTGATATGTGTACCTAATTCATAATAGGAACTTATAACTCCTATATCATTGCCTAGAAGGTAATAATTAGGTTGAAATTCTGGAACATGCTCAAAATTGTACCGCCACACGCCCTCCTCCACGACGGCGCGGTGCCCAGTGATTAGACTGTTGCGATGGACCGGCTCGCCGAAATCATCCGAAATTGATCCACCAGGTCCCGGAAGGCTATCACGGTAGTTTGATAAGGAATACTGAGCTTCATTATCCGACTGCCGGTTGAGCACCGCGCCGGCATTTGGAATCCGAGCATGGTTCATATTCCTTAGGTTATCAATATGAAATAAAGGCTTTGAATCGTCTATTTGGGCCGACCCACCGTGCCGGTCTGGTCTGGCACCGCGTACAGAAAACCCTACAGTTGGGGCTTTCCATAATTCATTGTCTATTTCATCTTGTGATGTAAGGCTGGTCCCAGGACCAGATACATGTCTTAATCCTACCATATTATATATTATATCATCTACAATAGAGTCTCCACCACCATCGTCGTGACCTTGACTAGCATTATATTTCGCTTCTATTGTCTCATTCATATGCCATCCAAGGATATCTGATGGAATTAATAATCTAACATTTGACCTACTTTTACTTTCATCCCAACTGTCCTCCACCGAAGTATCAAAGTCTTGAGCCCGCGGCGGCGTGCGGGCAGCCCGCCAAGCAGTATCATGAGAAATCCCGTTTTCTATAGATGGTGGTGTTCCCCATCCACCAAAAGTTAAATCAGTAAGGTTTTGGTACTTGGAGCCTAATGTTACTGGTGGCCTTGCAAAAGCATAAAGGGATGTCATCAAATAATTGTATGTTTTAACATTAATATTTGTACCGTTTATTTTTTCATAATCACTTACATTATGTGTTTTAATTTTTTCATTATCACGTATACTAGGGTGACCGAATTTATTACCTTTCAAATACATTAAATTAGTAAATTTATCTATCATATATGAGTTACCTTCAAAAATAGAATCCTCGGATGATTGTTCACCTCCATCTGATGAAGGTATACCTTCAATATTACCTAACAAAACAATTGTATTCTTATTATGATCTTTATTTTCTGCTTCTGCTTTATCTGTAGTGGGATGGGTCTGGCTCCCGTTTACGTTATTCTCATAACGACTACCCTCATACCTTGGATGTCTTTTATTTCTAAATACATTCTTAAGGATTTCAATTGATTTATTATGATCAGTTAAATCAAGGTCGGGACGGTACAGCCTCCCCGAGACTTTGCTTCCAGTTCTGGGGGTATATAGAGTAGTTTGACTATTATCAAGTTCTGTCCCACCTGTGCCGTCGTCGGAGGGATCCTTCATCAATCCTGGATGAGTAGACTCATCATTTAGTTGTTTATCTCTCAACGCAGACCAACCAGATAACCTTTCTTTGTCCCAATTTCCTTCTACAAAGGTTATACCCTCTTCCTGGGGACGGCAGTCTTCCGGCGAACCGATAAACTCGTCATCATCACAGTGTGAATAGCCACTTACTAACTCGTATAAACCACCGGGTTGATTTGTGTTGTCATCTGAAGGTTCTGACACACCTCCTTCGAGGATACTCTTAGATAATTCTTTAAAAGCCTCTGCGCGTGCCTGCTCCGCCGCTTGAAGTTCTTCCACTGTGTGTGTGCGTGTGCGGAGGGCCTCCAGAGCCTCTGCGGCTGTTCTCGCTGCCTCCGTTCTCACTCGATCATCATTATTGGCATTTTCGTAATAATATTTACGAAAAGAATCTGGTAAAGTTATAAAATCTTTACCTGAATCTGTATAATTATTTCCATTTTTCGTTATTGGTCTATTTAAAAACCCCTTTGTATAAGTAAGGTTATTTAATATCCAATCGTCATATGAATCACGAATATATTCATGTACTTCATCTTTTGGTAATTCATACCCGTAGTGGAGGTAAAGGGCGTTGGCGGAGAGGGGCGTTCTCCGAGTTTCACTTGGACCGAGGCGCGTGGAAGTACTACGCACTGGTCCTTCAGGGGTATTATCTTCTACTATTTTCATTTTTAATTCTGGAAAATCATTCCACGTATTTTGAGAGATCCCCACGAGCCCGTCGTGCGCCTGGAAGTCACGTGTTTCTCCTTCTAAAAAAGAATGTATCATTTTATTATCTTGTATTAGACTTGAATCTATATCAAAATGATTTGCTGTGGTGTCTTTTTGAGGAATTAAATTAAGTGTATGTGAAATAATATCTAAAATAGAAAAAGCGTTTTTTGAATCTACTACACTTCTATCATATGCTAATGGGACATCATTGGATAATGGTTCAGAATCCACACATTCCCTCCAATCATTATCTACATCAACTGGATCGGTGCGGTCTGTTAATAATATTTTATTTTTAGGCATATACTTACCAGGCTCACATTCAACTGCTACTCCATCCACAATTCTATAACCATAACCTGAATAATCTTTAATTTTATTATTATCTGGCACTACTCTAATTATATTATCAAAATTAGCATCTACATACCATTTCATAACTGATTTCGTAGTATAATTACCATCAAATTGACTTATAACATCTAATCTAATTATTTCATCACTATTATTATAAATAATATCTTCTGATATGAATATGCTATTATCCACTTCAGTACCACCAGTAATCTCTGAAATTTCCACCCCTGGAGGTAATTGAGTATCTACATTACTCAATATAGTATACGCTGGATCTACTACCCCTGCTGCATCTTCTGTTCCTCGATAGAGTGTATTCGCCCGAATAAATATAGCACCGATCCCCGGTGCGGTCGGCAAAGGGCCATGGAGGTTTATAATTGAATCAAAATCTTCCTCTGTTATATTGTATGTAATCTCTTGATTGGTACTAAACTCCAAATCACTGAGGGTAGCAATTAATTCACTCCCTATTTTAATGGATTCTCGTGGTTGAATACTTATTGTTGCCCTTCTAAGTTTAATTTGAGGTTTATTAACAAATCCCTCAATTTTATCACTATTGATTACAATAAAAATTATAAATAATAGTAATAATAATATTAATACCTTATATTTCTTGAAGAAATTCTTTAAGAAATTCATATATATATATTATTAATATATTAAAAAAAAAAAGAATATTAAACCTCCACGATAATAATAAATTCTAAGGGACATAATCTGGTCGTATAAATGGAGAAACAATTCCACTTCCAATGTCAGGGGACATCAGCTGGTTGCATAAATGGAGGATCAGATCTCGTCCAGCGCGCCGTAGCCTGTCCACTTCCAATGTCCAGTTCAATATGAGATGATTCGTTCTCAATGTAGTCTACCTGTACATTTATAGTATTAATATAATGGTTAATATTATCAATACGACTGCGGATATCTGATAAAATCCTATCTGACCAGTAACGTGATTCACTATCTTGTATTTGTATTAAACTTTGGGTGAAATCATGATTACTTAATATATTCATTTCTGAATAAATTTGAGAAAGTTGAGAATCAATAATATTAAAAGGCCCGTAAAATTGTAAAGAATAGTTTTCAGGTCTAAAATTATTTAAATTATTAACTCTATCTTTAACCAATTCAACCTGTCCCAAAACAGTATCATAATCAGTCCTTAAGGTTTGTTCTTCAGATATTCTAGAATCGTGTCTACTATCAAAATACTCATGACAATTTTTATCTGGATTCTGCCCGGAAATAATTCCACGCTCCGGCCGATCCAGAAGTTCTGTCCTATCTTCGGGGCAATTATATGATCGTCCACCGTAATCTATAGATGAAGGTCTATCTATACCATCTTCGAGTGAATATATTTCAGGATAACATCTGGCCGTCGATGCTCGCATTTCATCCCATTTACATATCCCGGTGTATGGGGGGTTGTCGTTTTCAAACCAAGATACTTCACATTGTTCCATACTTGTTATATCCCCGCAATCATATGATCGGCTACCATCACCTTGACTCCCAAGTGTCTTACAATACCTTAAATTATCAGATATTTCCCACTGACAAACACGGTTTGGTATTACACAACAATTACCTGTATCTTCATCATCTAATTCTAGATTTATTTTACAGTCCCTTAGTTCCGTACCATCCATACAGGATATATTATTTGGTTGATTTTTCTTTTCATATGGGAGTGGACAAACTACATCGGAACAATTTTTAAATGTATTATCATGTCCATATATAGATACGTCAGGGAGACATCCAAATGTGGGAGCAATATAACTACAATTAATATTATCCATACATTCATTTGCGTTTAGAGAAGTACATTCTTGACCCGATGTACCCCCCCCAAGAGGTTCATGTATACATTCATCATCTTTAACCTTATATAAAATATCCCCATCATTACAATATAAGGAGAATTCTATATTATCTTCAGTTATAAATGGATTATCACTTATATATTCTTCTTGATCAAAAGTATGTTTTACATTATATTCGGTTGTTTCTGAACATGTTGATGGTGTATCTTTCATCATAGGGATTAAATCTCCATAATTATTTATTAATTCATTTACCGTGAGATGTCTATTATTTAATTGAACTGTTGTATTTACATCCCCCCCTATATCACATCCAACTATAAAATTATAACCAGAGTTAACACCGGACATACCACCAGAAGAACAAGTCCACCGTCCATCATTACCAGCACAAGGTCCTGACCCCTCCATGTCCTGTGTTAAAAATGCAGCTTCGGGACCTTCCGGTCCATTTTTTTCATAATATTTCTTTAATCCTTCTTGATTATGTGTTAAATTATTTAATCTTGTGAAATGTATTTCATTCATCTCCTGTGCGCTACAATTATTTGGTATCAAACAATCTCCTTGAGAAGTTTTTGGGGATGATATTGATATACTGTTAATATAATCTTCGTATGCTTGAATTTGATTTCCACAACTTAACCTGAAAAATTCTGAAAAGTTTTTAACACAACAATTATCTTGATCTTCACCTTGGAAATCACAAGATAAAACACTTTCATCCATTAAATAATTTGTTCCTCCAACCACATCTATATTTTCTTGTACTTGACAACGGGTCCTATTACTATTAATATCGTATATGTAGTTTTCCCCACATGTTTCGCTACTATTTAAACCATAATAAGAATCAAAACATGTATCTTTTGAAGAACAACATTCATCGCCCCCGGGACTAACTTTTACAGCATCTATATTAACCCCAATATGGTAATCTTCTACACATTCATGGTCTTCTGAATATGGTGAATCATTCATATTTTTATCATTCCCAATACACATAGATGTCCTCCTACAACAATAATTCTTAAACCTTATATAATTATCCCTCGCCGAGGTACCTTCAAAAGGCATTGAATCAAAACTATCTCCGAAATATAAATCATTTGAAGGTGTGAGTGTTTCTCCTGCTGTTGGATCTATTAGACCAGTATAGGGTGGGTTGGGACCTGGATCTAATATACCCGCGATACTATGTCCTTGTGGACATATAAAATTAGTCGTTCCGCAGAAATTATCATTATCTCTATTACAACATTGTGCGAAAAAAATATCTCTATTATCATCCCCCCCACCCCAATATTCCTCCTTAGAAGCATCATAACTATATCCAGGCCTTTCAATACAATCTATTTCTGAGGTGTTTGAGCACCATTGACCATCTATTTTATTACAACATCTGTCTAAAAGGTTAGGATCATCTGGGTCAGTTATATCTCCAATAAATAAATCTTCATGACTTTCTTTATTGATATATCCCATGTGGTCTTGACATGGGAAAGTACCCCCCTCATAATTACTACACCATTCACCATCTATTTTATCGCAACATAATTCTTTCTTTTCTTCTTCACTTAGAGTTTTAGAAATGTATTTATCACCTTCTCCTTCATTCATCTGGTATCCCTCACTTTCAAGGCAATCATATGGACGTGGTTCACCACCTTCCATGCTATAATTCTTACACCACCTTCTATTTATATCTTTTTTACAACATTTCTCATCATTAGCTTCATTTCCACTAATATAATTTACATATCCCCCGGTATTGGTAATTATACTTTTTTCTTGATTTAATACATCTTGTGATGTTGGAGATAACCCTGTATTATGTCCACTTACTTGACTACATCTTCCTGGCTGGACCATTAAAGTAAAGTCATCAGTCTCAGTGGTAATAATATTAGCACATGGTTTATTACTTTGATCGGTATTATTAGTCCAACCATACATAGGGGTTCCATCTACCATTACTGATTGATGAGTTTCATTTCTAGCAGTATTTATATTATCAACCCATACATGAGAACCGGTACCAGCACTAGTACATTCCTCAGATGTATCCGCATCTATTACTAGAGCATCTAGGTTATCAAATGGATCCTTGTCAAAACACGCACCCAATTGGGATGGAGTATTATATAATCTACAATTAGTATCACTTGGAGTAGAAATACCACCATCTACAATCTCATTACAACCACATACATAACTTGAACAGGGGGAAACATCATCACACTCTCTCCCATATGGTGCCATTTCTTTCGTTACGTAGTAAGGAATTTGATCTGTATAATAATGACATTCTTTTCCAGTAGATTGTTCGTCAAAATCTTCACGCATAGGCCTTACATTTTCAGCATATAGATGCATATTACAAAGATTATCATTATTATCCCATGTTATAGCATTACATATTTGTGGGTTACCCATACACCAGTCTTTACAATTTTCAAGGTCTACTACTCCGGGGATCCCGGTTCCGACCAAGGAGTCACCACTGTCATCTCTACAGCCTTCAGTTGTATTGTGGGAATATTTTATCCACGTTGGAGGTATTCCGATATCGGCTGGTTTCCATAAATTAATATCCCTTAATATATACTGTGCGTCCTTGTTTCCCCCTACCCCCTCTAAGATCTGCGCTTCCGATAATTGAAGTTCGTACAGCCTGTTCTGCAACGTCACGAGCTCCGGCTCGGACAACCCACCCTCCATTTGTATTATAATCTCTTCCTGCTCCTGCTCAACAGCCTCCAGAAGTTCAGCCTGCGCACTACTAAATGCCCCCTGAGGCAATGCTTGGGGGACTGGATTACACTCACTTAATTCTCGAAGTTCTCCATTGACTTCAATCTCGCATGCCCTTTCTTTGGTGGGGTCATATATATATGGCAAAGGGCCGAGAGCCGC